>JAEIGA010000959.1_pt1 | contig 43300 bp, 38 predicted proteins | sample 9270691 | NCBI WGS metagenome assembly JAEIGA01 (sample SAMN17057246, study PRJNA624740) | gut metagenome | biome: biome; isolation source: fecal sample | host: Bos grunniens | place: China: Xizang | collected 2019
GAAAAACACCAAAAATGTGGAAATCAAACGTAAAATCTGTAAAAGTTAAAACAGAAGGTGGATCTAAGAAAATGTACGTATGTACTTCTTGCTTAAGATCAGGAAAAGTTGAAAGAGCTTAATTTTACGAAATAATAAAAACGAGATGTTTGGAGTCATCTCGTTTTTTTGTTGTGTTGCACACAACATAGCTTCGCAACGATGCACAGTGGCGCGCAATGTATATATTGCTTTGCAATCGCGCCACGCGCAAAAAAAGTCCGCAAGCGGACTTTTTTACTAACAACAAAACAAATTATATCCCAGGAGCAAGCAGATTAGAATAATCAATACTTCCACAAATGCGCTTGGTAATACCATCGATATTACCATACCTACTGCAATAAAAAATATTGCAAATCCAAGAACCCTTTTCATATCATGCTCCATAGCTTTATACTTACTACAGTATATGCTGAATACTTGTCTTTATTTCTCTACTGCTTTATCTAACATTTCATCGATATCTTTTTCTGTTACTTTATCTTCTTTTTTCTCTTTTACTCTGTCAATCACATCCGGAACTAAGTCAAGGAGTTTGGTAATAGTATCTTGATTTTTAATATTCACAAGTTTAGTTCTTCCATTTTGGATTACAAGAACTGCACTTGGACTAATCTTACCGCCAAGTCCACCGGCACCTCTTTCCTTTTTATCCGCATGAAATGCTCCCGCACCTACCGCAAATGATACATCGACCAACGGCAAAATAATGGTGTCACCAATATGAATCGCATCACCAACTACTGTTTTTGATGAAATTACGCTATCCATTCCATTAAATAACGCGGACACTGTTGAGTTGAATTTGTTATCTTCCATTTTTACTTCCTCCTAGATTGCTTTTATATTTATTGTAAGTGTTCAGAACCAACCTCAAAAACATTAATATTACTTGGCTCTGAAAAGTTGCAAATTTTTATACGCGGTCTTCACATTTTTATCAAAATATGCTCTGCCAAGCACCAATAACAAATGCACAAGATGAATGCGGCCTTTAAAATATATATCACCCTCTATAATCTCTCGTTCAAATTCCGGATATACTTGAAAATGTTCCCCATAAAACGGATACAGCATACTTAAAGCCGCCAGGACACGACCCGTATTATATGGATCTTCTAAACCGAAACGTAAGTATCCATTTATTTTATCCGGCTTAATTTTTCTTATAAAGAATAATAGTTCTTTTTTCAATCGTAGAAACGCCTGTATGTGGGTTTCATCCATCAGAAATTCTTTGATATTTTTTATCTTATCACAGAATTCTCGGATTGTACATTTTATCTTTTTAAAGCAGCCTTCTTTTTCTTCCTTTGAAACAGCTCTTTTTTTAGATTTCTCACTACTCGTTGCCTTGCTGGTTGTTTCCTCCCTATTTGTAGTTCCTTCTTCGCGAGGTGCTCTTTTGTCTTGAGCAGACATTTCCACATGGGCATTTTTCTCTTCTTCAGCATTGATGTCGATATCACCATCATCGATATGCGCATCTTCCTCACTTGCCTTGAATTTCTTCCATCCGACCCGAACCTGCCAATCCAGTTCTTCCTCTTGGTAAGTGATATGCGCTGATATCAGGTGCAAGAGCCAGTTGGCTTTTACCTCTGTTCTGAGTCCCTTCATTCCATTCGTTGTTTCCGTCTTCATCCGGTAACGAATCGGGACTAGCAGAACCACACCGATCAGTGTTAATGTAATTCCTAATATTACCAACAATATAATGCCTATTATTTTCAGTATTAAAAATAGTATATGTAGCATTTTAACACCTATACGTTTCCTTCTTCATACTTTTGTTGTTTCTGCAAAATATAATTTCTAATATCAACTCCGCTAGTCTCATCATACACTTCTTGCGTAATCTTTTCAACTAATTCTAAACTTTCTGTGTAACCACTTGCAATTCCTACAAGAAACAATTCATTCTTTGATATTGCTTCTTGTAACAACAAAACGGAGTTAAATATTTCTAAATGGTTATTATCATTTTTTGTTAAGGCAATCAAATAAATCTCAAACTGCCACTTGTTTTTTTCTATCTTCTTTTTGATTTGTTCTAGCTTATCTTTTGTATGTTTATCTGTATATAGCGCATAATAATATTTCATAATATTCCCTCTAAATCAATAATACGCATTTAGTATTTTCTTCGCCACAGAAACCGCACTCATACCGGAATTATCAGCACTTTCCACAACAATGCTAATTGCAAGGTCCGGATTATCAGGATTCGTAAATCCCATAAACCATGAATGTGCTTTGTCTTTATCACTACTGTACTCTGCAGTGCCTGTTTTTCCTGCAACAACATATTTCTCACTTTTCAATGCACTGGCCGTTCCATTTTCAACGACCTTTAACATATAATCTTTTAAGACAGAAGCCTCCTGCGAAGTCATAAGCTCCGTGTATTTTCTTGGCATATTTTTCTCCACAGACGTTCCCGTATGACTTTCAATTCGGTCCACCAAATATGGGTCCATTAAGATGCCACCATTTCCAATTGCGGATGCAATAAGCACCATATGATAAGGGCTGACCAAGGTTTCTCCCTGGCCGATAGCAGTCATCATGATTTCAGAAGTTGGATCCTCTTTTTCTAATTGAAACTTACTCTGCGAATACGGAAATAAACTTGGCAATTTGGTATTAAACAAGAGTCCTTTTGCTGTTTTTTGCATACCGGAAATATTCAAATTTAATCCAATATTTGAAAATGAGGTGTTACATGAATTTGCCAGAGATGCAGCCAAATCCTCCTCACCATGTTTTCTGTTTTTCGCACAGTGAATAACCGTACCTTCATATTCGATTTCGCCTTCACAGGTATAATTATAACTGTTATAAGCTTTGTTTTCTCTCATGTACTCCAATGCAGTCACCAATTTAAATATTGATCCCGGCGCATATGCACCTTGCGTAACCCGGTTAAGAAGCATACTTCCGGAGCTGTTTGCGATCTCGCTCCAGTCTTCAGAAATAGTATTGGGGTTAAAATCCGGTTTCGACACCATTGCCATGATTTTCCCCGTTGTTACTTCCGTAATTACAACAGCACCCTTATAATCGCCTAGCGCATTATATGCGGCTTCTTGCAAGGTCATATCCAATGTAGTAATTACATTATCGCCAATATTTTTCTCTTCCTTCAGCTCATGAACAAACTGTTCCATAAAGTTCGCATTTGAAGTAAGTAAATGAAAGTTCGCAGTAGATTCCAGTCCGGACTTACCTTTGGAATCATAGCCCACCACATGTGCAAACATATTACCATATGGATAGATTCTAGTTTCCGAGCCATCCTCTTGTACATCTGTTTTGGCAAGCACATTTCCTTCATTATCTAAGATTTTACCACGAACCACCCTGTCTGCCATAGAATCTAATCTGACATTGTACGGACTATTAATAATGTCTTTGCTTTTTACAACATTGAAATACACCAGATAACCCATCATTGCAAGAAAAATAGTCACAAAGAGGTACGTCACTCTAGCGAACTCGTGATTTCCTGTTGCCTTCTGCTGTTCCTCTTGTTTTTTGCTTGTGCGAGGTGCGGTTTGCCTCCTCCCGCGTTCCGGTTCGAGGTTGAGGGATATAATCTCTATTTCGTTGTCTTGCGTCCTCCTGCGCGTATTTTTTTTGTCTTTTTCTCTCAATATTTTCTTCCTCGTCTTCTTTCAGGATATATAAGCCCTGAATAATTGCAAACATAATTAACGTACTTAGAACAGAACTTCCACCGTAACTAACAAGTGGTAGCGTAACTCCGGTTGACGGAATAAATTTTGTCACCCCACCAATATTTAAGAAAGTTTGGAAGATGTAACATGTACCCAAGCCTAATGCAACAAGCTTATGGAAACGACTGTGTAACTGCATCGCAATATTTAAAAACATGACATAACAGCTAACACAGATTAAAATAGTACACAATGCGAAAATCAGTCCCATTTCCTCTGATATGGCTGAAAAAATAAAGTCCTCATCTGCTACCGGTATTGCATCAGCTTTTCCCTGAAATAATCCGGTTCCAAACCAGCTTCCTGTTCCAATTGCAAATAGAGACTGTGCCACCTGATATCCACCTTTGTCATAGACTGCAAAAGGATCTTTCCATACATTGACACGCACCCTAACATGAGAAAACAAGTGATACGCGGCAACTGCAGCGACACTGCCTGCCCCAAGTCCGGCAAATGTATATATAGACTTTCTGGTAGCAACATATAACATTACTAGATACACGGCAAAGATAATCAATGCCGCTCCAAGGTCTTTTGAAACAACTAAAATCAACACATGCATTGCTGCCACAATTGTTGTCGCAACTACATTTTTAAATCCCGTTGAACGATAGAAACTGGATGCAACGAAGAATACAAAAAGAATTTTTACAAATTCTGAAGGCTGTATTCCAATTCCGGCAATGGTAAAGCCTAATTTGGCTCCTCCTGAAACCTGCCCAACAACCACCACCGCCGCCAATGCAACAATGCCTACAAAAGCATATAATACCCTTAATTCTGCCAGCCTTTTTGCACGGCGAATAATTACCGGAACAAAGAGACTTATGACTGCAGCTCCTGCAACAATCACACTTTGCTTTACGGCCTTGTCATAAGACAATCGGGTAATCATAATAAAACCAATTGTAAGAAGCATACACATATTGTTGACAATAAGCCGCGAAACCTTCGGATACAATTTCCCATATAGAAAAATGATACCTGTCAACATCAGTACCTGAGCTAAATAAAAAATCAATATTTTATTTTCACCTATTTTCAAAAACATGCCCGCAAAAGCCATAAAATGAATCATAAACATGACTCTGTTTTGATTCCTCAGTATTTTCCTTTTGGCCTTTGGATCCTCATATCCAAATACCGCAAAACATTGGTATGTGTAAATGGCTATAAAGACAATCATCATGTATTTTGCGCATCCTACTATAATGTTAGCCAACTCTTCACCTACTTAATTCCTCGTTTGAAATGTCCCCTGGTAAACTCAAACTCCGGCTCTATTGCTTGTCCACCTTTATAGAACACTTCATTGTATAATTCCATAATCTTTCTCATTGATTGCCTGTTTTCCGTTGTGAAATGCAATCGTATCGCTTTTGGATTCAATTCAAGGATTTCCATTTTTTGGTCGGTTAAAACAACCGGTGCCGTATTATAAATAATATTATAACAATAATCACAGTGATTTTTAACTGCAAATTGTTTCTGATATCTGTCTTTGATAAATATTTGTCCTTTTTGTTTTTTACAGCCCTCAGTGGTCTTTTTCACGCACTGTGCCGAAACCATCATCGGAAAATATCCATACACAACAAGTTCACTGTTTTCCACGCCAACCTCTTTTAACTCTTTGAAGTTAAGTTCAAGCGGAGCCGTCGTGGACTCTATCATCTCATTCTTCCAAAACTCTTTTGCATATTTGTTGAACTGATATAAATTATAATCCGTAACTATCTTTCCTGAATATCCGTGATTTTTCAAAAAAGCATAACTCTCGTAGTTTCGAATCAGAACACCATCCCATGACGCTTTCATAATATTGTCGTATGCTTCTTCATATTTAAGAATAGTCTCTTTTCTGAAAATATGCGGCATGCCAAGATAAATCTGTTTACCACTTTTGTGTGTTCTATCAATGATATTTGGAATATCCAAATTTGCCCATGCTTTATTCAGCGCATTACAATCCAAATAAATACGCTCCGCATAGTCAAAATTCAAGGCTTCCTCCCATTGCTCCAAATTTTCCACATATACATACATCGGCATACTGTTATGTGTCTTTTCTGATTCATCAGTATGCAAAACCTTCTGTTTTTCTGTTCTTCGAAATGATAATAAAATTTGTTTTTCTAAAGCTTCTATTCCTGTCCTTCTAAGCTCATTTAGGGCCTGCATCGGCATGAATAGATTTCCATCTAGTTCTATTTTAAATTTATCAAACTCAAATAAGGTATTTCCGGTTTTACGCATCTGCTTTTCTACACGTTCTGCGTTCATCGGCTGATTTACTGCTTCCTGCGCTTTCTCACCAGCAACCTCCACAGTAATATCCTGATATTCAATCACCAGTCTGGCAGCTTCTTTGACAGAAAGTTTTAATTGCCCATTTATTTTCATCTTTGATTTGGAATCAATGATGCTTGCTTTTATCCATTGCAATAAACTTTCATTTCTCGTTCTGTTCAAAATATGGTCTTGTGAAAACTTCTGGTTTTTATGTGTCGTTATAGTGGTGGTTTGTCCTTTTAAAACATCCATTCCAAAGGTAAAGTTTTCTGCTCCATCCGGCAGTTCAATCACATCACCCTTATGAATGTCCACAAGTGCTTTTACCATTACATTACGCCCCTTACACTTCATCACCTGAAGCGCAGGTACTCCCGCATGATTCGGACGTTCTAAAGATAACATTTCTCTTCCATTCTTTGTATGATAGTATCCGCCATGAGAACCGCCACGGTTGTATAAATCCATCAACATTTCACGATCTTTCTCTTCCACACGGAATGCTTTTTTCCCGCATTTTAAATATAGGTCCACATATTTACGATACATAGCAGTTACAAGTGCAACATACTCCGGCTTCTTCATGCGACCTTCTATCTTGAAGGAATCAATGCCGGCTTCCACAAGTTCAGGAATGTATTCGAGTGTACAAATATCCTTTAAACTAAGCACATACTGTGTATCCTTTTGATTATCTGTGCGATAAGGCAAACGACACGGTTGTGCACATTGGCCTCGATTACCGCTTCTTCCTCCAATTAAACTGCTATATAAACATTGTCCCGAATAGCAATAACACAATGCTCCATGTACGAAACTCTCAATTTCCACATCTGTATTCTTTGCAATCTCCTCAATCTCTGAAAGCTGCATTTCACGAGCAGTCACAATACGCTCTGCACCTAGACTTTTTAAAAATTGTGCCCCAAGCACATTTGTAATTGTCATCTGCGTGCTTGCATGAATAGGAAGGTCTGGAAATTGTTCTTTGATATATGTCAAAACTCCTATATCCTGCACAATAACAGCATCTATTCCTTGCTTATAATATGGCAATAAATAATCATACAATTCATTGCAAAGCTCATGTTCTTTGAGAAGCGTGTTAATTGTTAAATAAATCTTTCTTCCATGTAAATGAACATAATCAATTGCTTCTAAAAGTTCCTCTTCTGTCAGATTATTTGCATATGCACGCGCACCAAAACGAGTGCCGCCTATATAGACCGCATCTGCCCCTGCAGCGATTGCCGCTTTTAAACTCTCATATGAACCTGCCGGAGATAAAATTTCCACTTTTTTATTCATGTTTTGCTCCATTTCCATAAAAGGAATATATACAAAATAGAACCCCGCATGCGAGATTCTATTTCAATTGATTTTCTGTTTCTAATTTTACAATTTTCATCTGTAATTCTTGATTCTCTTCTTTTAAACGCGCAATCTCTTGCTCTAAATTCTCACAACGAATCTGAGTTGAAATCAGTTCATGTTTCAAATCATACATTTCTTTATCTTTTTGTTGAACATCATTTTCTAGGACAGCACCCTGTTTCTTTGCTTTGAAATAATCATCTGCAATATTAAGTGCCAAAATTGTGCTTCTTGTTTCCGCACTTTGTCTTTGATATCCATCTATGCTTGTACACTCTGCAATCTTATGATTCAGATATGTAGATACTCTTTGTAAATAATCTTCACTTTCAAATCCACTTAATGTGAATACTTTTCCACCAATTAAAACTTCTGTGCAGTTTTTTGAAGATGCCATAGGTATCCGCCTCACTTTTCTTAAATCTTTATCCATTATATACGTTTTTAATCGTTTTGGCAAGGAATTCCCAAATGTTCATATGCACGTTCTGTAACAATACGACCCTTTGGTGTTCTTTGAATAAATCCATTCTTCAAAAGATATGGTTCATATACATCCTCAATGGTTCCGGCATCCTCTCCGACAGCCGCAGCAAGTGTGTCAAGCCCAACAGGACCACCCTGAAATTTCTCAATAATAGTAAGCAAAAGATTGCGGTCATTATGATCCAAACCAAATTTATCTACATCTAATAAATCCAATGCGTAATTGGCAACGGCTTCTGTAATAACACCATCATACTTCACTTGTGCAAAATCGCGCACACGTTTCAAAAGACGATTGGCAAGTCTCGGTGTTCCTCTGGAGCGTTTTGCCATTTCCCTTGCACCATTCGGTTCTATCTCCACATCTAACACCTTGGCAGAACGCATAATAATGGTCTGCAATTCTTCTTCTGTGTAGTATTCCAAACGGTTCACAACGCCAAATCTGTCCCGCAATGGAGCAGTCAGCATTCCAGCCCTTGTTGTGGCACCAACCAGAGTAAACTTAGGTAGCTCCAATCGAATGGAACGTGCATTAGCACCCTTCCCAATCATAATATCAATTGCATAATCCTCCATTGCAGGATAAAGCACTTCCTCAACCTGACGATTCAGTCGGTGAATCTCATCCACAAACAAGACGTCCCCTTCCTGCAAACCATTTAAAATCGCAGCAATATCCCCTGGTTTTTCAATAGCAGGACCTGACGTAATTTTTAAATTCACACCCATTTCATTTGCAATGATTCCGGCCAATGTGGTTTTCCCAAGTCCCGGCGGACCATAGAACAATACGTGGTCTAAGGACTCTTTTCTGGACTTCGCCGCTTCTATGTATATCTTAAGCGTCTCCTTCGCTTTTTCCTGTCCAATATAATCCTTCAATAATTGCGGACGTAAATGGTTCTCTATCTTAATATCTTCCTCTAAATTTTCCGTTGTTATGATTCTTTTCTTCATTTTCAAACCTACCTATCTCTGCAAGGCATATTATATCATGTTTTTCAGTGCCACTTTTAGTAAATCTTCAACCGTAGTATCTTCAGTAATAGATACCTTTTTCACTGCTCTTGTGGCTTCTGTGCTACCATATCCCAATGCAACCAATGCCTGTATTGCTTCTGCCTGAACTTCATTAGAAGCGCTAACTGAAGAAACAACACTTACATCCTCTACATCTCTATTTAGCACATCTTCAATATCCAATTTATCTTTCAATTCTATGATTAATTTTTCCGCCGTCTTTTTGCCAATACCCGGAGCTTTTGCAATAGTCTTGGCGTCATTTGCCATGACAGCAAAACGCAAATCATCCGGCGACATCTGAGATAAAATACTCAAGCCACCTTTTGGTCCGATACCGCTCACGCCGATAACCAGTTTAAAAACCTTTAAATCATCTCTAGTCAAAAAACCATATAACTGAATGGCATCTTCTCGAACATTCATATAGGTATGTAAGCGAACTTCCTCTCCGATTGGCGGGAGATAGTTCATGGATTGTAAAGGCATATAAATACCAAATCCCACTCCATTGACATCAAGGATGACTTTATCCTCTTCTATGGTAATCAATTCACCTCTGATATATGAAATCATACAATACCTCCAAACTAAAATGCTTAAGAACATTCTATCACACCGCACTCATTAATGCAACCATATGTTCGATTTCTGAGGACAAAAAAATAGAGACTACCACGTAGTCCCTATTTGTCATTTCATTATTCAGCTGTTTCTTCTACCGCTTCTTCAGTAGCCACTTCTTCGACTACTTCTTCAGCAACAACTTCTTCAGTTGCAACTTCCTCTGCAACCACTTCTTCTACAGTCTCTTCAGCAGGTGCTTCCTCTACTGGAGCGGCTTCCGGAACTGGTTCTAATGCTTTCATGCTTAAGCTGATTTTCTTTTCTTCTTCGTTGAATTCTACAACTTTTGCTGTGATTTCCTGACCAACTGCTAATACGTCAGATGGTTTTTCAACGTGTGCTCTTGAAATCTGTGAAACATGTAATAAAGCATCAACACCTGGTGCTAATTCTACAAATGCACCAAAGTCTGTCATTCTTGCAACTTTACCTGTTACTTCATTTCCCAAAGCATAAACTTCAGCTGCATTCACCCATGGATTAGTTTCTGGGAATTTTAAACTTAATGCAACCTTTGTTTCATTGATTTCTTTTACAAGAACATTGATCTCTTCGCCAACTTTGAATACTTTCTTAGGACTTTCCACTCTTCCCCATGACATTTCAGAAATATGTAATAATCCATCCACGCCACCAAGGTCGATAAATGCACCAAAGTCTGTTACGTTCTTAACTGTACCTGTAACAGTATCGCCAACATTTAATTTTTCAAATACAGCTTTTTGTAATTCTGCTTTTTCAGCAACTAAAAGTTGTCTTCTGTCACCAATCACTCTGTTTCTTCTTAGATTAAATTCACTGATTACGAATTCAATTTCCTGACCTTGGTATTTGCTAAGGTCTTTTTCATATACATCTGAAACTAAGCTTGCAGGAATAAATACTCTTGCTTCATCCACAACAACGCTTAATCCGCCACCAAGAATCTGAGCCACTGTAGCTTTTAATACTTCTTTGTTTTCGAAAGCTTCTTTTAATCTTTCGTTTCCTCTTTCTGCTGCCAATCTCTTATATGTTAACAGCACTTGACCTTCACCGTCATTCACTTTCAATACTTTTACAGCCATTGTATCTCCAACAGATACCAATGTTGTCAAATCCACATTTGCTTCGTTTGTGTATTCGCTGCGTGTAATGATACCGTCAGCTTTGTAGCCTATATTTAAAACGATTTCGTCAGGTTTTACATCGATGACTGTACCGTCTACAACCTCTCCATTTCGTATTGTTTTGAATGAATCCTCTAACATTTGTTCAAAAGTTAAATCTGACATTATTTTGAACCTCCTCAATTATATTGCTAGGCGTCGAAGCGCCCGCTGTAATACCTACTGTTTGTACTGACTTTAATTGATTCATATCCAAATCGTCAAGTGTCTGTATATAGTACGTATCGCCACATGCACTACGGCATATTTCAAATAGCTTTTGCGTGTTGGAACTATGCTTGTCCCCAATAACAATCATCACATCGACCTCTTTTGCAATATTTTCAGCCTCTGTTTGTCGTTCTTTTGTTGCACTGCAAATTGTATTTAAAACATTTACATTATAATGCTTTTTGGAAATAATTTCAACTAAATATTTGAATTTATTGTAATTAAATGTCGTTTGAGATACAATGCAAATTCTTGTGTTTTCCGGCAGCTCAAAGTTTGCTGCCTGTTCTTCAGTTTTAATAATCGTTACAGGTGTATGTGACCACCCCTGAATTCCTTGCACTTCCGGATGTTTTTCGTCACCTATGATAATAATATGAGCACCATCAGCGCTTTCTTTTTCCACAATTCGGTGGATTTTTTTCACAAATGGACAGGTTGCATCTACACACTTTAAACCTTGTTCTTCTAAAATAGTGTAAATGTGCTTTGAAACACCATGAGAACGAATAATTACAACACCTGATGTGAGCCTTCTTAATTCCTCTTCTGTTTCAATAACTTCCACACCCTTGCTCCTTAAATCCTTTACCACCTCTTCATTGTGAATAATCGGACCATAGGTATATATTTTTTCATTCTTACATTCTTTAACCTGCTGATAAACAGTGTCTACTGCACGCTTTACGCCAAAACAAAATCCTGCTGTCTTTGCCAGTCTTACTTCCATGCTTCTTCCTTTTCTTACTTACATAATGATTTGATTGCTTCCACAACTTCGTCAATTGTCATATTGGAGCTGTCCACAAGTACAGCATCCTCTGCCTGCTTAAGTGGTGCTATCTCACGATTCATATCTCTGGTATCGCGTTCTTCAATATCGTGTGCAATATCCGCCAAGTTACACTCTACGCCTTTTTCCTGTAATTCAAGATATCTTCTTTTTGCACGTGTTTCTACACTTGCAGTTAAATATACCTTAACGTCGGCATTTGGCAAAATATTGGTTCCAATATCACGACCATCCATCACAACATCCTCAGTTCTTGCAAGTTCTCTTTGAAGTTCCAGAAGCTGCGCACGTACTTCTCTAACTGCCGAACTTACAGATGCCATATTTCCAACTTCCTCTGTTCTGAGCAAAGAGGTTACATTTTCGCCATTTAAATAAACCTGTTGAACTCCATCTTCATATCCAATAGAAACTTTGGCATCCTTACAACTTTTAGCTATCTTTTCTGTATCTTCCGGTCTTAAACCTTGTTTCAAAAAGAATACTGCCAATGCACGATACATTGCTCCTGTATCCACATAAATAAATCCTAATTCCTTTGCAACTCTTTTTGCCACTGTACTTTTTCCTGCACCTGCAGGTCCGTCAATTGCCACATTATAGCCCATTTTCTTATCCTCCGTTATATTTATTCATTCCAATCACAGATACTATTTCCTGCCGCATAGCCTGTAGACCATGCAATCTGCAAATTAAATCCTCCGGTTAACGCATCTAAATCAAGAACCTCTCCTACAAAATATAATCCTTGTACAAGTTTTGATTCCATAGTGGACGGATTAATTTCTTTCACTTTTATTCCGCCCTTTGTGATAATTGCTTCATTGAAATCACGGAGTCCCGTGATGGTCATTGAAAAGTTTTTAATCAGTGAAACGAATTGTTGTCTCTCCTCTTTTGAAATCAAATTCACCTTTTTATCTGGGTCAATTCCACTTAATTCTAACATAATTGGAATCAATTTGGTAGGGAACAATTTACCAATCGCATTTTTAAAACTCTTATTCATATTTTCTTCAAAATCTCGCAACACACGTTGGTCTAACTGTTCTGTTGTAAGAGCCGGTTTTAAATCAATTACTAATTTTAATTCTTTTTCCTTGAGTTTCTTTCCTATATAACTGCTTGCACTCAGCATCAACGGACCACTTACACCATAATGGGTAAATAGCATTTCTCCGAAATCATCATATAGTTTCTTATTGCCATCATAAATGGTTGCCTGTACATTGCGCAGTGATAACCCCTGCAATTCTTTTGCATACCACTCTTTGATGGTCAGCGGAACTAATGCCGGCAAAATCTCTGTTACCTGATGGCCTAATTCTTTAGCAAAGCGATACCCATCTCCTGTGGAACCGGTTGTCTGGTAAGAAAATCCACCGGTTGCAACAATACAAGCATTGCCCTCTACTCTTGTTCCATTCTGTAGTTCAAGGTATTCAAACCGTTCTTTCCCAACAATCCTCTTAACCGCTGTATGCAAATGAATCTCCACACCCAATTGCTGCAATTCCCTGGTTAACCCTACAATTACATCGGAAGAATGGTCGGAAACCGGAAATACACGATTTCCGCGTTCAATTTTTGTACGAACCCCAATCCTCTCAAAAAATTCAATGACATCCTGGTTCGTATATCCATAAAAACTACTGTACAGAAATTTTGAATTCGTAACAACGGACGAAAAGAGAGTCTCCATATCACTTGCATTTGTAATATTACATCTGCCTTTGCCAGTGATAAACAGTTTTTTCCCCAGCTTTTCATTTTTTTCAAATATATGCACTTCATTTCCATTGTAGGCAGCGAAAATCGCCGCAAACATACCGGCCGCACCGCCACCCACTACAAGAACTTTGCTCATTTATATGTCCTCATTTTCTCTTAATACAATGATTTCTTTTATTATGCGATATTTGATAGAAAACATCAAGTAAAATTATTCGTAAAGAAAGGCAATCTGTTCATATAACTCTGCAAAATCGATTTCGCATTTCCCATCAAATATCCCCACTGGAACCTTGCTGTCGAAACCATAAATATTTAACACAACGTCTTCTTCGAATCGATAAACCATAACTCGTTTTGCATCAGGGTCAACAAGCCAGTATTCTTTCACGCCTGCTTCTGTATACTTGTTCAGCTTGATTGTTAAATCCTTCTTCTTGGTAGACGGCGACAACACCTCAACAATAAAATCAGGCGCACCATATACACATCGTCTAATAATCTTATCACGATCACATACAACTATCACGTCCGGTTCCACCATAGTCCTGTTGTCACAATCCAGTTGTACGTCAACTGGGGCAACTGCCACCCAACATTTCCCCTTATTTTTTTTAATATGTTCCTGTAATCTGAAAGCAATCTGAAACCCAAAATCCTGATGTATGGTTGTTGGAGCCAGCATTTCATATAGCACCCCATCAATCAATTCCACTCGTGTATCCTCAGGCATCGCATAATAGTCATCCAACGTAAATTCACCCTGTTTTTTTCCATAATACGGCAAGCCCCCTTCACACACTCGGTCAACATCTCTTTCTCTCAAGACATTTTCCACAGCATTTCTTTCTTCATATGTAATTGTTGTCGCAAGATTGTCTGAAAATATTTCCTCTACCTTTTCTAATGAAACTCCTGATAAAACAGCTACAATAGCATTGGTATAACCCAATTCATTCTTTCTTCTTTCTAAATCACGTTTTGTCATAAAAACACTCCTCCTTTTGTAATACATAAAAGAATTCTTCCACTATTAAATTGTAAAATTTGAAAATATTTGGTGAATCACCATTGAAATGCCGTATTCTTCTTGCGACTTAAATATATATTATCACAAATGATTGATTTGTCAATATTATAATAAAAAACATTGCTCAAATCATGTCTAAACCATGTATTCAAGCAATGTTTTTATATTAATCTTCTTTTGCCCATCCATATGCATATTTAACAGCTTTATTCCAGCCATTCACCATTGCCTCTCTCTTTTTATCATCAATGGCAGGTTTAAATGTCTGATCAATCGCCCAGTTTTTAATCACTTCATCCTTGCTATCCCAGTAACCAACTGCAAGTCCTGCCAAATATGCAGCACCCATAGCCGTTGTCTCTACGCATTGCGGTCTATTGACCGGTGCATCAATAATATCAGCTTGCGACTGCATCAAGAAATTATTCGCACTTGCACCGCCATCTACCTTAAGAGCAGAAAGTTCGATTCCTGAATCCGTTTTCATTGCCGAAAGGACATCATTTACCTGATATGCAATAGAATCCAATGTCGCTCTTATAATATGATACTTGTTAACACCGCGTGTCAAGCCTACAATGGTTCCTCTTGCATATTGGTCCCAATGTGGTGCACCCAGACCTGTAAAGGCAGGAACCACATAACATCCGTTTGTATCTTCTACTTGCATTGCCATCATCTCTGACTCGGCCGAAGAATCGATAAATCGCATTTCATCTCGAAGCCATTGAATGGCTGCTCCAGCAACGAAAATAGACCCCTCTAACGCATAAGTCACTTTTCCATCCAATCCCCAAGCAATGGTTGTGACAAGACCATTGTTGGAAAACACAGGTTTTTCTCCTGTATTCATAAGTAAAAAACATCCTGTTCCATAGGTGTTCTTTGCTTCACCTTCCGTAAAGCATGTTTGTCCAAACAATGCAGCCTGTTGGTCTCCCGCTGCACCTGCAATCGGAATTGAACCGCCTAAAAACGAAGCATCTGAACTTCCGTAAATGCAACTGGAAGGTTTTGCAGTTGGAAGCATACATTTCGGAATATCAAGTTCTGCAAGAATTTCATCATCCCACTCCAATGTATTGATGTTGAACAACATGGTACGGGAAGCATTCGAATAATCTGTTACATGTACAGCACCTTTTGTCAATTTCCAAATAAGCCATGTTTCAACGGTGCCAAATAAGAGGTCTCCTTTTTCAGCTCTTTCTCTTGCTCCTGGTATATTGTCTAAAATCCATTTAACTTTTGTTCCTGAGAAATACGCATCTATCACAAGTCCTGTTTTCGCTCGAAATACATCTGTTAAGCCTTTTTCCTTCAAAGAGTCACAATACTCCGAAGTTCTTCTACATTGCCAAACAATCGCATGACAGACCGGCTCTCCGCTATTTTTGTCCCACACAATTGCGGTCTCTCTTTGATTCGTAATGCCGATTGCAGCAATCTCATCAGCAGAGGCACCTATTTTATTCATAGCCTCCACAGCTACACCAAGCATGCTTGCCCAGATTTCATCTGCATCATGCTCAACCCAGCCTGGTTGCGGAAAATATTGTGTAAATTCTCTCTGTGCAACGCTGCACATTTCTCCTTTTTTATTAAAAAGAATACAGCGATTACTTGTCGTGCCAGCATCTAATGCCATGATATATCTAGACATATGGAAGTCCTCCTATATTTTTATATCTATATTTCGTTAATTCAACTAAATTGTACCATATTTCCGAGTGTTGTGGGTAAATATGTGCCTTTTTTCTTGAAAATACCCAGTAAGTCTCAAATTTACTATAAAATAGTCGTATTTTATCGCCTGACTTTCTATAAATTCATTGGTATGACATAAAAATACCCATGTTTTCAAAAAATACTGGGTATTTAGACTCTCAAAACATAGTTTTATAGAAAGTCCGCGTTTTGGCTGGCAAAAAAGTGTAAAAGATTGACCGTATTTGCACACATCACATCCAAACCATATTCAAAAAAGGCCCGACACATTTTCAATATGTGCCGGACCTTTAATCTTTCATCTTCAATTATACCGGATAACTTCCGTTTTCGGTGTCAGCTACTGTCTGGTCAACTCTTGTTTGCTGTGCTTCTCTATATTTAAAGAAATCTGTAGCAACTTGTGGGAACAATGCGTATGTTAATACGTCTTCTTCCTGTTGTGACCATTGTGCCATTTCTCCGCGAAGTGTATCTAACTCGTCTGGAATCAAATCAGCCGGACGACATGTGATAACTTCTGGATTTTCTCCAAGAACTTTCTTTTGAACCTCTTCGTTGAATGGCTTAACTGTTGCGCCGTATTTTCCACTTAATACGTCTTTTGTTTCTTTTGTAGCCATTTTGTAACGTTCTCCCATAAGTACGTTAAATACAGCCTGTGTACCAACGATTTGTGAAGAAGGTGTTACAAGAGGTGGTTCTCCAAGGTCTTTACGTACCTTTGGTACTTCTTCTAATACTTCGTAGTATTTGTCTTCAGCACCTTGTTCTTTTAACTGAGATGTTAAGTTTGATAACATACCACCTGGTACTTGGTATAACAATGTCTTAATATTAACACCCATGTTCTTTGGATTAAGGAGTCCTGATTCCAAAGCATTGTCACGGATTGGTCTAAAGTAATCAGCAATCTCAGCCAATAAGTTTTGATCCAAACCAGAATCATATGGTGTGCCTTTAAATGTTTCAACCATAACTTCTGTTGCAGGTTGAGATGTTCCAAGCGCAAATGGAGACATCGCTGTATCGATAACGTCAACACCTGCTTCAACAGCTTTCAAATATGTCATTGAAGCAACACCTGATGTGTAGTGTGTATGAAGTTGGATTGGAAGGTCTGTTACATCCTTCAATGCTGAAATTAATTCTGTTGCTTTGTATGGAACTAAAAGACCAGCCATATCTTTTAAACAGATAGATGTAGCACCCATGTCTTCAATTCTCTTTGCAATATCCATCCAGTAATCCATTGTATATGCATCACCCAATGTATAAGAAAGAGCAACCTGTGCGTCTGCGCCTTCCTTTACTGCAGCTTTCACAGCTGTTTGAAGGTTACGCATATCGTTTAAACAGTCGAAGATACGGATGATATCCATTCCGTTTGCAACTGATTTTTGTACAAAGTATTCTACTACGTCATCTGCGTATGGACGGTATCCTAAGATGTTTTGTCCACGGAATAACATTTGTAATTTTGTATTTTTGAATCCATCACGGAATTTACGAAGTCTTTCCCATGGATCTTCTTTTAAGAAACGAAGAGATGCGTCAAATGTAGCACCACCCCAACATTCTACTGAATGATAACCAACTTTATCCATTTTCTCAACAATTGGAAGCATTTGTTCTGTTGTCATTCTGGTAGCAATCAGGGACTGATGAGCATCACGCAAAATTGTTTCTGTAATTTTAATCGGTTTTTTTGTGATTTCTGCCATTTTATTGTCCTCCATAATTATTTCACACCAAAGATTGCCATAAATGTACCGGCAGCTACTGCTGTACCGATAACACCTGCAACGTTTGGTCCCATAGCATGCATTAATAAGAAGTTTGTAGGATCAGCCTCGGCACCAACCTTTTGTGATACACGAGCCGCCATAGGAACCGCAGATACACCTGCCGAACCAATGAGTGGATTTACCTTTCCACCAGTTACTTTACACATCAATTTACCGAACAATACACCGGCTGCTGTACCAAAACAGAATGCTACCAAACCAAGAACTACAATTTTGATTGTATCAAGATTTAAGAATGCTTCTGCACTTGTTGTCGCACCTACAGATGTACCAAGTAAAATAACTACGATATACATTAATGCATTGGATGCTGTTTCTGTTAACTGTCTTACCACGCCAGATTCTCTGAATAAGTTACCCAACATCAACATACCAACAAGTGGTGCTGTTGTAGGGAGAATCAAAGAAACTACGATTGTAATGATAATTGGGAACAAGATTTTTTCCAATTTAGAAACTGGTCTTAACTGTTCCATCTTAATCTTACGTTCTTCTTCTGTTGTCAATAATTTCATAATTGGTGGTTGGATAATCGGTACCAATGACATATAAGAATATGCTGCTACCGCGATAGGTCCCATAATCGCTGTCTGCTCTAGCTTACCTGCAAGGAAGATAGAGGTCGGACCATCTGCTCCACCGATGATTGAAATAGCTGCTGCTGCCTTGTCTGAAAATCCCATTGCCATAGCACCAAGGTATGCTGCAAAGATACCAAACTGTGCTGCTGCACCAAGAAGGAAACTCTTTGGATTTGCAATCAGCGGACCGAAGTCTGTCATCGCACCAACACCCATGAAAATCAGAGATGGCATAATTGCCCATTCATCTAAAATGTAGAAGTACCAGAGCAACCCACCAACACCATTTTCTGCTTCTTCCGGTGATATCATAATGTCAGGGAAAATATTAACCAAAAGCATACCAAAAGCAATTGGAACAAGCAGCAATGGTTCAAAACCATGTCTGATTGCTAAATATAGGAACACGCAGGCAACACCGATCATAATGAAGTTACCAAATGTCAAATTCATAAATGCGGTCTGCTCTACGAGGTTTCCTAATGTATTTAAAATATATTCCATTTTTTAACCTCCTGTGTAGTGAAACTACGATGTCCTAATTAATTTAATGTAGCTAAAACTGCTCCTGCTTCTACCGCATCACCAACTGCTACATCAATGCTTGCAACAGTTCCATCTTCCGGAGCTACTACAGGGATTTCCATCTTCATTGCTTCAATGATAACAACTGCATCACCCTTTGCAACCTTTTGTCCTACGTTTGCTTCGATTTTAAATACTTTACCTGCTGCACCAGCTTCTACTTTAATTCCACCTGCTGCGCCTGTTGCCTTAGGTGCTGCCGGAGCTGCCTTTGGAGCAACCGGAGCCGCTGCTTTTCTTGGTGCTGGAGCTACTGCTCCGCCTACATTTTCTTCTACTGTTACGTCATATACATTTCCGTTTACTGTAATTGTATAACTTTTCATCATTTATTCCTCCAATATTATTACCAATTATTTGATGTTCTTCTTCTGATAGAACGTACTACAAAGCCATCTGTACTTGTGCCCTCTTGCGCTGCAATTGCTGCTGTAATAACCGCAATCAACTCTAGGTCATCTGTCAATTCTGCTGTCTCAGCAACAGTTTCTGTCTGAACAGCCTCTTTCGCCTCTGCTTTCTTATCCTTCTTTTCAAAGAAATTCATAAGTACAGGAATGTACTTCATCAAAGAAATTAAGAATGCAAGGAAAATTAATACTGCAAATACTGTTCCCATACCAAGTAACGTATTCAGTCCCGCTTTTGTAAGAATCTCTCCCATAGAGAATATTGCAGACACATCCATTGATTCTACGTTCATATTTTCATCGAAAACAAATAAAATGGTCGCTTTTCTGTTCTTATATTCTGCTTCTGTAGAAACTTCATATCCATCATTTGTAGCCTCAACTACATAGTCGCCATGGCCTACATATTCACCGCATTCTGCTTCTGCCGCTTGCCATGAATTAATAATGGCTAAGAAATTCTCACCAGTTACCGGAAGATAGTTTGACATCATAATGTAATTCAACTGAAAATCCGAAACTGTTTTGAAACTTTCAAGGTCCTTGTCTGCCATCTGTGAGAAGCTGCCGATAAACACTTCTGCGCTTTGTTCCAGTGTCTCTTTTGTTGACTTAGACACTTTTTCTTCTGAACATCCCACAAAACTCAAGGCCATAACAAGAACACAAAGTAATAAACTAATCTTTCTCTTCACTTGCCTCACCTCACTAAATTGTTCCGTGTTTCTTTGCCGGGCGTTCTTCTCTCTTTGTAAATAACATTTCAAATGCGCCAATTAAGTACTTTCTTGTATCTGCAGGTGCAATGATTGTATCTACATAACCACGTCTAGCTGCTGCCATTGGGCTAGACTGTAATTCTTTATACTCTGCAGCTTTTTCATTGATTGTTGCTGCATCAGCGTCTGCATACATGATTTTAGCTGCTAGTCCAGCATCCATCATACCGATTTCAGATTCTGGCCATGCATATACCATATCCGCACCGATTGCTTTGCTGTTCATTGTAATGTATGCACTTCCATAAGCCTTACCGATTACTACGTTAACTTTTGGAACTGTTGCATTTGCAAATGCATATGTTAACTTTGCAGTTTCTCTTGCTAATGACTTTTCAGCACACTGGCAAGCTTTGAAGCCTGTCACATTTGTAAATGTAACTACCGGAATGTTGAATGCATCACAGAATTCAACAAAATCAGAAGCCTTCTTACAACCAGCCACTGAAAGAGTACCATCAAATTCTTCTGTCACATTTCCTTCTTCATCGTATACTTTTGAACGGTTTGCAACCACACCAACAGTCATACCATTTAAACGAATAAATCCTGTTACCATGTCTTTTGCATATGCTCTCTTGGTTTCAAAGAACATGTTGTCGTCAGAAATCATAGCTGCAACTAATGCTGTGTCATCAGCAGCATTTTCGATACCTTCACAAGCACGATTCAAATCATCCAAACATTCATCATAAGAAGCATCATCCTCATTGTTTGCAGGCAAGATGCTTACCAATGCACGAATCTCTTCCATGATATCTGCTTCTGTTCCAACTACATCAACCAATCCGGCTTTTTCACTTTGGAATGCTGCTGAGGATGTATCACATTTTGAAATCTCATTTCCTTCAATTGCATTTGGTGAATTCAAGAACAATTTTCCATTCTTTCCTTCCATAAATGTGAAATCTGTCATTGCAGATGCTACTGCAAGTCCACCACCACATTTTCCAAATACCGCTGTAATCTGTGGAATCACACCTGATGCCATTGCTTGTTTGCAGTAAACGCTACCAAACGCATTCAATGCATCTGTTGCTTCTTGAAGTCTTAATCCCGCACAGTCAACTAAACCGATAACAGGTGCTCCCATTTTCATTGCCATATCATAGATGTTAGCAATCTTCTTCGCATGCATTTCACCGATAGAACCTTTTAAAACAGTTGCATCCTGGCTATAAACATACACTAAGTTGCCATCAATCACTCCATAGCCGGTAATAACACCGTCTGCAGGAGTTTCTTTTTGCTGCATGTTAAAATCTGTTGTTCTTGCTGTAATAGCGCCACCGATTTCAACAAAGCTTCCCTCGTCAAGTAAAGCGGCAATTCTTGTACTTGCAAGGTTGTTAGATGTTGCATTGCTCATAAGTTAAGCCCTCCATTTATATTTAATAAAAAAATTTTCAGCCATTATGTATTATAGCGCAATTGTCAAGTTATGGCAAATATTTTTGTGTCGAATTTTTGTTAAATCTGCGTTAAATTTTGCAATATATTATTATTGTGGTATACTGTATGAGGAAATCAAACGAAAGGATGCTCTATTATGACAATTCAAGAACGTATCGCTGCCCTCCGACAGTTAATGAAAGAAAAAAATATAGACATATATATCGTACCTTCATCTGATAATCACCAAAGTGAATATGTAGGGGACTATTTTAAGGCAAGAGAATTTATTACCGGATTTACCGGTTCTGCCGGCACAGCTGTCATCACGCAAACAGAGGCTGGCCTTTGGACAGATGGTCGCTATTTCATTCAGGCAGAAAAGGAACTTTCCGAAAGTGGCGTAACTTTATATAAAATGGGAAATCCTAACGTGCCAACACTAGAAGAATATCTGGATGACGTTTTACCGCAAAACGGTACACTCGGATTTGACGGCCGTGTTATTGCCATGTCAAAAGGAAAAGAATATGCTGAAAAATTTGCATATAAGAACATTCAAATCGAAGGTGGACTTGACTTAATCGACATGATATGGGAGGATCGTCCATCCTTGTCAGACAATCCTGTTTTTTTATTGGACGAAAGTTACACCGGCGAATCAACCGCAAACAAATTGGAACGTGTCCGCGAAGAAATGAGAAAAGTAAAGGCAAGTACTCATCTATTGATTACATTAGATGATATTGCATGGTTATTAAACATGCGCGGAAGTGATATCGCTTACACACCGGTTGTACTCTGCTATGCAATTGTTATGCTTGACTGTGTACATTTATTTATCAATGAGGCTAAATTATCTGATGAAATCAAATGTAAGTTTGCAAACAACAATATCATTTTACATCCTTACAATGATGTGTATGCATTTACCCAAAATCTTTCTTCTGATGAAGTAGTATTGCTTGACCCTGCGCGTTTAAATTATACGTTATACAGCAGCATCCCTGATTCCGTAAAACGTGTGGAGCAGCTTAACCCTTGCATTCTTATGAAAGCCGTAAAAAATGATGCGGAAATAGAAAACATCAAAAAGGCACATGTAAAAGATGCAGTCGCTCATACAAAGTTCATGTTTTGGCTAAAAAACACAATTGGAAAAGAAACGATTACTGAGCTCAGTGCATCAGATAAACTTTACAACCTTCGTAAAGAACAAGAGCATTTTCTCTGGCCAAGTTTTGACCCTATCAGTGCATTTGGCTCAAACGCTGCAATGTGCCACTATTCTTCCTCTGAAGAAACCAATGTGGAATTAAAAGAAGGTTCCCTGTATTTAAGTGATACAGGCGGAAATTATATGGAAGGTTCTACGGATATCACAAGAACATACGCAATTGGTGATATCAGTGATTCATTAAAACGTGATTATACAAATGTTCTCCGCGGTAACCTTGCTTTAGCAAAAGCTAAGTTTTTATTCGGTTGTACCGGTCAAAACCTAGATATCTTGGCAAGGCAGTATTTATGGAATGAGAATTTAGATTACAAACACGGAACCGGACACGGTGTTGGATACTTGCTTAGTATTCACGAAACTTCTGCTAATATCAGTTGGCAAAACGTCGAATCAACTTCAAGGAAACTTGAACATGGTATGGTGGTTACTAATGAGCCAGGGCTCTATGTAGAAGGTTCCCACGGAATTCGTCTGGAAAACGAACTTCTTGTAAGGAAAGGGCTTGAAAATGAGTACGGACAATTCATGCACTTTGAAGTTCTCACCCTTGTTCCATTCGACCTGGATGCAATTGACATTTCCATTCTTCGGGACGATGAAAAAATACAGTTAAATAAATACCATAAGCTGGTATTCGATACAGTTTCACCATATTTAAGTGATGACGAACGCGAATGGCTTAAAACTTATACAAGGGCAATTTAATGTTGCCCTTGTTATAATTTGAAATACATTTCTGCAAGTTTCTCAAATATCCAAGAAACACTTCTCTCTTCCACATTTTTAACCATCACAATTGGAAATTGTTGAATTTTATTCCCGTTCAAGCTATAGATTACCGTACCGATTTTTTCCCCTCTCTTTAATGGCGCTTCCAATGTTTCTTTACATGCAATGGAAACTTCTATTTTTTCATCCTTTCGCAGCAAATAACTAAAGTCAATATCATTTCCATAGTCAACTTCTAACTCTGCATATGCTTTTTTAAATAGTTCACCGTCTTCTGCAACCCCATCCATTACCTCAATTTTCGGCAATTCAATCTTTTCATCTACTGAGCGATACAAAAAATTTTCCACTCCATACTCCATTAACTTTCTCGTATCACTCCATTTGTAATTTTTATTGTTTGGCCATCCACACGCAAGGAGAGCTACCACAAAAGTTCTTCCATCTCGTTCAAGTGCGCCCACATAACAATACCCGGCTTTCCCTGTAAATCCTGTTTTTCCGGAGAATGCACCCTCCATCATGGTCAGAAAAGAATTATGGTTCGCACAACTAAAGGTTCTCGTTCCTGCAACATTAGAAAAACTGTAATTTGGAGTCCCTGTTATAGTGATAAACATATCTTTTTGTTTCGACTCCATAATGCAATAACTCATTATTTTTGCCAGGTCTGTGGCTGTTGTTGAATGAATTCCTTTTTCATCAACCTCATCCAACCCATTCGGTGTGATAAAATATGTATTCCTGCAGCCAATCTTTTTTGCTTTTTGATTCATCATATCTGCAAATTTTTCTGTTGATCCTGCAATATGTTCTGCAATCGCAACAGCAGAATCATTATGAGACTCCAGCATAAGAGAATAAAGTAAATCTCTTAACAAAAACTGTTCTCCCACCTTCATTCCCAAATGAACTTTTGGTTGCGCAGCTGCTGTTTCGGATGCAGTCACAACATCATCCAATTTCCCCTCTTCTAATGCAAGAATACAGGTTAGAATTTTTGTGGTACTTGCATTTGCCAATACTTCATCTCCCTTTTTTTGAAATAATACCCGTCCACTATCTGCATCCATAAGCACGGCAGCCTGAGCATATAAGCCAGTAGGCTCCTCTACTTTCACAACATGGGCAGTTGAATTTGTATGCTCACTAATTCCCTCTGCTTGTACGTTAAATCCACATATCAGTATAAAAGACACAAAAAATGCCAGAAAGCGTTTCATATGATTTCCTCATACTATTCGTTTCTGACATTATATGCTTTATGTAGTTTATACATGCTATTCTAAATCCAATTTCAACTGCATTTCATCTTCCACTTCTGCTTTGAAATCTTCCATTTTTTCCGGTGCAATCTTTGGAAGCTCATCCACTGACTGTACGCTAAAGCGTCGCAAAAATTCTTCGGTTGTTCCAAACAAAATTGGTCGTCCAGGAGCATCCAATCTTCCCACCTCAGCGATCAAATCATACTCAATCAGTTTGTTTACCGCATGGTCAGATTTGACTCCTCTGATTTTCTCAATCTCCAATCTTGTTACCGGTTGTTTGTATGCAATGATAGACAGGGTTTCTAACACAACATCGGTTAAATGATATCGTCTTGGTTGCTTAGCAATCTGAATCAAATATTCGTACATTTCTTTCTTGGTACACATTTGGTAAGAATCTTCCAATTCCAAAATGCGGATGCCACGGTCTTCCTCTTCATATCGCATCATCATGTTGCGAATAATTTTCTTAGTTGTTGACGTATCCTGTTCTATTACCTTTGCAATTCTGCTAGCTTCCACAGAATCTCCCATTGTGAACAATATTGCTTCTATTATACTTTCTATTTTCTTAATTTCCACTTTTGCACCTCATCTAAACCTTTGACGTAATCACAATATCATCAAATGTTTTCTCTTGTTCTACCCAGATTTTACCCATCTTCATCATTTCTAAAATCGCCAAAAATGTTACTACAAGTTGTGTCTTGGATTTTTGCTTTTGCATCAAATCACGAAAACTGAACTTCTTATGTGATGTGATGTAGGTATTTAAATATTCCAACTTATCCTCAACGGTTACTTCTTCTTTTTCAATCTTGCCAAACGCACTGCCCACAGGATTTATTTTATCAACTTGGCGTTTCATCATATCTTTAAAAATATTATTTAACTGCGCCAGGGTTACACCATCAAACAATGCATCTAAGTCTACCGGCGGTTCATATGCTTTTACTTCGTCTGGAATGGTCGGCTCCTTATACATCAAAAGCGCACCGTCCATCTGCCTATCCTTTAGCTCGTAAGACATATATTTGTACATCTTGTACTGTAATAACTGTTCAACCAATTCCGCTCTTGGATCTTCTTCTTCGCCATCTTCATTGACTTCAGCAGGAAGAAGCATTCTGCACTTAATATCCAAAAGGGTAGCTGCCATCAGCAAAAATTCACTCATAACATTTAAGTCTTTTTTCTGCATGGCACGGATATATTCCATATACTGATTGGTAATCTCCACAATCGGAATATCGTAAATATCAACTTTATTTTTCTCAATCAAATGAAGCAACAAGTCCAAAGGACCTTCAAATGCTTCTAACTTCACAGGGATTCCCATGTGTACCTCCATCTATCTTTCATCTCCGGTCACTGAACATGCCACTGGCAGTTCCTTTCGGTCTCTTTAGCAACCAATATGCAGAACTACAATTTCAGCCGGATTTAAAAATCGTATTTTTAACGTATGTGCTCCTAAGCCTTTGCTTACGACAACGTATTTTTCATTTTCTTTCGTTAATTCACCGGAATACTTCGGAAACATGTGCCATTGTGGTGTAATGATGCCACCTAGTTTTGGAATGCGAACTACTCCACCATGAAAATGTCCCGACAAAATCAAATCTGCACCCCATTCCAAATATGTCTTGGTGTAGGTTGGATTATGTGCAAGTAGAATGTTGTAGCAATTTGGTTCCGTCTCTCCGATCTGTTCTCTCACAACATCAACCGGCAAGGTTTGTTTACGAAACTTTTTATAAAACTCAACTGGAATTTCCAAACCATATACTTTTACCTGACAGCCATCCCAATTGAAATCAACATTCTCATTCTCAACGAATGTTACACCGCTTTTTATAAGTCTATCTTTATATTCTTGAAACGTGGTTCCAAAAGTTTCCGGATAAACCTTCATTCGCTGCTCATGATTGCCATTGGCATAATAAACCGGACAAATTTCAGTAAGTTTAGAAACAAAGTCTTCTGCAACTTTTGATGGAATATTTGCTTTTCCAACCAACATATCTCCACCAACTAGAATCAGGTCCGGATTCTGTTCCTTCACTGCATCAAGCAATTTCTCATTGTTTTTTCCATAACGATTGTTATGTAAATCACTTAGGAAAACAATCTTACGTTCATGATTTAACTTGTTTAATTTCTCGGATTTAATATCATAATGTGTGACCTTAAAGGTTACAATTTCTCGTATCCACTCTACAATGCATATTAGAACTATCACACCGATTAGAATAAGCCACTTTGTCATGTACGCCTCCAATTTTCAAACATCTTTCACATTATACCATGTGAACATAAAAAAGGGAAGTGTAAAAACACTCCCCTTCATTTTGCACATATTAGTTAAACTTACGTTTTCTAGCAGCTTCAGATTTCTTTTTACGTCTTACGCTTGGTTTTTCGTAATGTTCTCTTTTACGAATTTCTTGTTGAATACCAGCTTTTGCACAGTTTCTTTTGAATCTGCGTAAAGCGCTATCTAACGTTTCGTTTTCTTTAACGATTACATTTGACATAGTCTCACACCTAACCTCCCCTCCAGCCCTATATTGTGCGTCATACGACTGTACGGGTATTTTTTTTGCACTAAAAGTTATTATAGCATATTTTTCCCATTCGTCAACTACTTCTAAGGAAAAATTTTCATCAAATTTAAATTTGTCCTGCTAAAACCTCTTCTGCTTTTGCAATTGCATCCGGAATTCCTGCCGGATTCTTTCCACCAGCCTGTGCCATATTTGGACGACCACCGCCGCCACCACCTACGAGACCAGCGATTCCTTTGATTAAGTTTCCGGCATGCGCACCTTTTGCCATAGCCCCATCTGTAGCCATTGCAATTAGATTTACTTTATCGCCTGCATTGGATGCGATGACAATCACACCTTCACCTAATTTATCTTTGAGTTGGTCTCCCAAATCACGAAGACCGTTCATATCCACACCTTCTACAGCAGTTGCAAGAAGTTTTACACCTTTTACTTCTTTCACTTGGTCCATAACATCACCAAGAGCTTCTTTTGCCGCTTTGCTCTTCATGGATTCGATTTCACTTTGCAATGCTTTGATTTCAGCAAGCATATGTTCAATCTTATCAGTTAAGTTTGCAGGTGTTGCTTTGGCAGCTTTTGCAGCTTCCGCCAATGTCTTTTCAATATCTTTGTAGTATGCAAATACTGCATCGCCGGTAAGTGCTTCAATACGACGTACCCCTGCAGCCACGCCACCTTCAGAAACAATCTTGAAGGTAACAATGCTTCCTGTATTTGCTACGTGTGTACCACCACAAAGTTCTTTCGAGAAATCTCCCATAGATACCACGCGAACATCTTCTTCGTATTTTTCTCCAAAGAGTGCCATTGCACCAGTTGCTTTTGCTTCTTCGATGTTCATAATCTGTGTTACTACCGGATGGTTTGCAGCGATTTCGCTGTTTACAATTTCTTCAACCTTAGCAATCTCTTCCGCTGTCATTGCTGAGAAATGTGCAAAGTCAAAACGGAGTCTGTCTGGTGTCACTAAAGAACCTTTCTGTTCTACATGTGAACCCAGTACCGTTTTAAGTGCTTTTTGAAGTAAGTGTGTCGCACTGTGATTTCCACAGGTGTTTGCTCTTTCCTTCGCAGCAACTTCCAAAGTTACTACATCACCTACTTTAAACATGCCTTTTGTTACTTTACCGACATGTCCAACTTTTCCACCTAATAACTTGATGGTATCTGTTACAACAAATTCAGCGTCAGCAAGTTTGATAACACCTGTATCACCTTGTTGTCCACCCATAGTCGCATAGAATGGTGTTTCATCTACGAAAATCGTTGCATTTTCACCTTCTGTAACCGCCTCCACAAGCTCTGTTTCTGTGGTAAGTACGCTAATCTTTGAATCATGTACTAACTTATCATAACCAACAAATACGCTGGTAACAGCCGCGTCAATTTCATCATATACAGTTGCGTCTGCACCCATGTAGTTTGTTACCTTACGTGCAGTACGAGCCTTCACTCGTTGTTCTTCCATTGCTGCTTTAAATCCGGCTTCATCAATAGAGAAACCTGCTTCCTCTAAAATTTCCTTTGTCAAATCCAATGGGAAGCCATAAGTATCATACAACTTAAATGCATCTGCCCCAGAAAGTGCAGTTTTTCCTTCTGCCTTTAATTCCTCTTGCATAGATGCTAAAATGCTAAGACCTTGGTCAATTGTTTTATTAAATTTATCTTCTTCCTGTGTTAATACTTTAAAGATAAATTCCTTCTTTTCATCCAATTCCGGATAACCATCTTTGGAACCTTCGATAACTGTCTCACTTAATTTTGCCAAGAACTTGCCATCAATTCCGAGAAGACGTCCGTGACGCGCTGCGCGACGTATCAAACGACGAAGCACATAGCCACGTCCTTCGTTTGTAGGCATAATACCGTCAGAAATCATAAAGGTTGCTGAACGGATATGGTCTGTAATCAAACGAATAGAAACGTCTTTGTTTTCATCTGTCTTATAAACTACATTTGCAAAATCGCAAACCTTGTCACGAAGCGCACGAATGGTATCTACATCGAAAATAGAGTCTACATCTTGAACAACCGATGCAAGTCTTTCAAGTCCCATACCTGTATCAATGTTCTTCTGCTCTAATTCGGTATAGTTTCCTTTACCATCGTTATCAAATTGTGTAAATACGTTGTTCCATACTTCCATATAACGGTCACAGTCACAACCTACGGTACAGTCCGGTTTACCACAGCCATATTTTTCCCCACGGTCATAATAAATCTCAGAACATGGACCACATGGGCCAGAACCGTGCTCCCAGAAGTTATCCGCTTTGCCGAATTTGAAAATTCTTTCCGGCGCGATACCCATCTCTTTATTCCAGATATCGAATGCTTCTTGATCATCCACATATACAGATGGATATAATCTGTCTGGATCTAATCCTACAACTTCTGTTAAGAACTCCCAAGACCAGGCAATTGCTTCTCTTTTGAAATAATCTCCAAACGAGAAGTTACCAAGCATTTCAAAGAATGTACCGTGACGGGCTGTTTTACCAACATTTTCAATATCACCTGTACGGATACATTTCTGGCAGGTTGTTACTCTCTTTCTAGGTGGAATCTCTGCACCTGTAAAGTATGGTTTTAACGGAGCCATACCTGAGTTAATCAATAATAAGCTGTTGTCATTATGTGGAACTAACGAAAAACTTTTCATTGCAAGATGCTCTTTGCTTTCAAAGAAATCCAAAAACATTTTTCGTAATTCATTTACTCCATATTGTTTCATTTTATTCCTCATCCTTCTCTTCTTTTTTCTTGCGTAAGTATTTTCCAAGCAGAATACCTCCAAAGGCAACTGCCGCAATCACAATCATTTTAAATAATGTTTGAAATAATGCTACTAAAAATGTCATAAATACCTCCAATCGATTCTCTATTATAACACAATTATTATTTCAATTCAATTTCTTCTAATTCTTTTGATGGCAATGGTTTGGTAGAATTTTTCACAAAATCCGCCAATGCTTTCTGTGCCTTTGCAATTGGAATATTCGTTCCTGCACCTGCAACACATCCACCCGGGCATCCCATACCTTCAATGAGACAACCATTTTTCTTACCTGCCTTTGCAAGTGTCAATATTTTCTTACACTCTGCAAGACCTTCGGCATGCTCAATCTTCACTTCCGTTCCCGGATAGTATTCGTTGATACATCTTTCAATTGCACTTGCAACTCCGCCTGCAACCGCATAACCACGTCCGGCACCTGTTGCATTATGGAAAGAAGACTCTGCCTCAAATTTTGACAAATCAATATCTTTTGCATCAAACATACCTTGTAACTCTTCAAATGTGATTACAAAATCAACATCGCTTCGCACACTACGACGTGAAGCCTCTAACTTCTTAGATGCACAAGGTCCGATAAACACAACCTTTGCATTTGGATGCTCCTGTTTAATGGTTCTTGCAGTGGCAACCATTGGCGTCAGCTCCTGAGATACCTTATCCGCCAAATCAGGGAAATACTTCTTCGCAAGTACAGACCATGCCGGGCAACATGATGTCAATAAGAATGGCAATTCTCCTGTCACAACCTTTTCTACATAATGATGTGCCTCTGCAATGGCACCGATATCGGCTCCAAGAGCAGTTTCATATACTTCCGAAAATCCAAGCTCCTGTAATGCTGCCTTAATATTTCTTGGTGTAATGTTTGGCCCGAATTGTCCTACAAATGCCGGTGCTATTTCAGCAATAATTTCGTGTCCTTCTTTTAAGGCTCGACACAATTGGAATACCTGCGATTTGTCGGAAATTGCTCCAAACGGGCAGCTTACCATACATTGGCCACAGGATACACATTTATCATTATCAATATATGCACGTCCTAATTTGTCGGATTTAATCGCTCCGACTCCGCAAGCCTTCTGACAAGGCCTTACCTTTTTGGAAATTGCATCGTATGGACAGATTGCTTTACATTTTCCGCACTTAATACATTTGCTTTGGTCTATATAAGACTTATTCTTTACAATGGTGATTGCACCAACCGGGCAAACCTGTCTACAAGGATGTGCAACACAGCCTTTACACATATCACTTACTTCATATCCCTTTTCCTCACATGCATTACATGCGGATGGAATTACCTGCATCAATGGCGGTTCATAATATTTTTCAGAGATATTACTTTCCTCGATTCCTGCTGTCAAATGGACCATTCTATCTTCCGGTCGCAGCGACATTCCCATCGCTAATCTTACACGTTCTCTTACAATTTCACGAGACTGGTATATGCTTTCACGATATAATTCTGTATCTTCATTTACTATTTTATACGGCACCGCTTCAATATCATCATTCATGCTTTGTGAAGTGGAGTTAAATGCAATTCTAGCCACCTCCTCAAAAACCTGTCTGCGCACCGTTGTAACTGGTGTCTCTATTCCTCTCATTCGCCTTCTCCTTAGTTTGTCTTAATTCATCTCACATCTGATATACTTTGTGCGTAATAAACGCTCTGCATTGCATCCTTCCCATAGAAATCCGCATCAATCATATCCGCATATTCCTGGTTTAGGACAGCACCGCCAACCATTACTTTACACGCTGGAAGACGTTTTCGCAATAGTTTTATTGTTTTTTCCATACTAATAACTGTCGTTGTCATCAGCGCACTTAGTCCAACCAGCCTTACATTCTCTTTTTCTGCAATTTCCACAATAGTTTCCGGTGGTACATCCTTGCCCAAATCAATCACTTGGAAGTTGTAATTTTCCAGCAATACTTTCACAATGTTTTTCCCAATATCGTGAATATCTCCCTTTACTGTGGCCAGAATAATTTTTTCCTTTTTCAGACCAGTTTCTCCTTCAGCAGACATCTGCTCTTTTAAAACTTCAAAAGCTTGTTTTGCCGCTTCTGCACTCATCAAAAGCTGTGGCAAAAACACCGTTCCGCTTTCAAATCCCTTGCCCACTAAGTCCAAGGCTGGTATCAGATGCTGTTGAATAATATCTAACGGCATTTGTTCTTTTGTCAACTCTTTTGCAAGTACTGTTGCTTCTTCTTTAAGCCCCTTTTCAATTGCCATCTTTAATGTTACTTCGCTATTGCTTGTAGCATCTGCCTTTATTTCCTGCTTTTGACCACAGTTTTCAATATAGGCTTGACAGTTTTCATCATATTCCATTAATGCACAATATGAATAGTATGCCTGCATCATTGCCTCAGAAGACGGATTGATAATTCCTGCTGAAAGACCATTTTGCATTGCCATAGTATAGAAATTAGAATTGACAATTGCGCGATTCGGCAGACCAAATGATATATTTGACACACCAAGCACCGTTTGTACACCATAAATTTCACGCACCTTTTCCAGCGCTTCTAAGGTTACTTTTGCACCATTTGGTTCAGAACTAATGGTCATTGTAAGCACGTCAATTACAATATCTTTTTTATCTATTCCGTATTTCTTTGCCTCTTCTATTATTTTACCCGCAATGGCAACACGACCTTCTGCTGTTTCCGGTATACCGTTTTCATCCAGTGTTAATCCAACAACCACACCACCGTATTTTTGAATCAGTGGAAAAACAGCATCCATGGATTCTTGCTTACCACTCACAGAATTGACCATCGGCTTTCCGTTGTAAATGCGCATTGCTTCTTCTAATGCTTTTTCATTAACGGTATCAATCTGAAGTGGCAAATTCACGATACTTTGAATCTCCGACACCACTTCCTTCATCATAGATACCTCATCAATATCCGGAAGTCCTACATTTACATCTAAAATATGTGCGCCTTTATCTTGTTGAGTAATTGCTTCTCTTAAAACATAATCCAAATCATGCTCTTTTAAGGCTTGCTTAAATTTACTCTTTCCCGTTGGATTGATTCGCTCCCCAATAATAATTGGTGCCTGGCCAATCTCAACCGTTTTTCCATAAGAAGAGACAAGCGTTCTTCCTTGATAGTTTGGCGATACGATGTCCATGCCTTTACAAGCATCCACCATTGCACGAATATGCTCTGGGGTTGTTCCACAACAGCCACCGATTACACAAGCTCCATTTTTCACAATTTCACATAATGCCTTTGCAAATTGTTCAGGAACCACATCATAATAAGTATTTCCATCTTTCTGCTTTGGCAAACCAGCGTTAGGTTTCACAATAATCGGCAAAGATGTATATTTTTTTATCTCTTTTAGAATCGGTAACATTTGCTCCGGTCCCATGCCACAGTTAATTCCAAGTGCATCTACACGTAAGCCTTCCAGTAAAGCAACAACAGAAGTAACATCTCCACCAGTTAGAAGTTTCCCTCTTTCATCGAAAATAACAGTTGCCGTTACCGGTAAATTTGTATTCTCTTTCGCTGCCAACACTGCCGCTTTCAACTCGTAAGTGTCACTCATGGTTTCAATATGAATCATCTGCGCGCCGGCCGCTTCACCATATATAGCAACCTCTTTGAAAGCCTCATAGGCATCTTCAAAAGATAAATCGCCCATTGGCTTTAATAACTTGCCGGTTGGACCCATATCCAATGCCACTATAACTTCATCCGATACGCTTTTCACATTATCCACCGCAGCTTCTATGACTTGCTTTAGTGTATATGCTGCATCATGGTACTTCACACGATTCGCACCAAATGTATTAGTAAGCAAAATATTACTTCCCGCTTCATAGTAAGCGCGATGAATATTTCTTATAACTTCCTTCTTCTCTATATTCCAGTTTTCCGGCAGTTCTCCTGGAAGCAATCCTTCCTTTTGAAGCAATGTTCCCATTCCGCCATCGAAAAACAAAAGTTCTTTTCCCAATTTACTAAGCATTTTCTAGCTCCTTCTATATGTACAATCTGTTTTGTCGCATTCCTCACAGTTGTTCAGATTACAGTTCATTTCAACATCACCGATTCCAATGACAGCGGTTACTGATTTTGTCGGTGTGAGCATATAACTGTCTGTCATGGTAACCCCAATCCTTTTTGAAGCTTCCAGCATGGCAAGTACGACCTTCTGGTGTTGAATCGAAAAGTCACCGTAACCCGGACTAAATCTCGGTCTTATATATTTCCCCTGTTCCTGCATGTGCTCGGCAATTTTCTGCTGTAATTCATCACAATATTCCTCCAAGAGCGTGGCAGCACACGCCTGCATAACAACCGCCTTTGCCATGTCTACAACTTGCATCTTACGGATCAGACGGTCAACCTCTGCCCCTAAGGTCGCTGCAAACAAAACAACCTGCTTACAATCCTTTAAGTTTGTTCGCAAATTTCTGCTATATATCTCTACATTTCCAATTTTCAGTTCGTTCTCATCTTTCAATGAAAGTTCAAAAATGCGATAGATGGATTTTTTATCTGCAAGACGTTCCAATTCTCGAAATGAGTCTTGAATCTCTTGTAGCGTTTTGTCATCTACCGCGTTCTTTCCATATCCCAAATATCGAACAGCTTCTTTTGTTCGTATATCCATCTTCAATCCTCTTACTTTACAATCTCCGATAAATTTGACATAATCGCCGCAGCAACCTCCGGTTTATTCATGGAATACACATGAATATTCTGAATACCATTTGCAATCAAATCAATAATCTGGTCCGTGGCATATGCGATTCCAGCCTGTTGCATAGCCTTCGGATTGTCACCAAATTTATCTACAATTGCGCGAAATCTTGAAGGTAATACTGCTCCGGAAAGCTGACAACTACGTGCAATCTGTTTCCCATTTGTAACAGGCATAATTCCTGGAAGTACCGGTATAGTAATGCCTTTTTCACGAATACGGTATAGAAAATTATAGAATACCGAATTATCAAAAAACATCTGTGTTGTCAAGAAATCAACTCCACAATCCACCTTTTGTTTCAAATGTAAAATATCTTCCTCTTTATGTTCACTTTCCACATGACCTTCCGGATAACATGCCGCACCAATGCAGAAATCACCTTGCGCTTTGATATCTTCAATCAACTCATATGCGTATTTATACTGATTCGGAATCGGAAATGCACTATCCTGCGGAATATCCCCTCGAAGGGCTAAGATATTTTGAATGCCCGCTTCTTTCATTTCTGAAATTCTTTGAAGTACTTCCTCTTTTGTAGAGGATACACAGGTCAAATGTGCAATACTGTCTACTCCCAAATCATTTTGAACATGAGAAGCAATTTTTACTGTGTTTTTACTGGTTCCGCCGCCTGCACCATATGTCACACTAATAAAAGACGGCGCTAACTTTGAAATCTCATCCACTGCCGTAAGCACGCTATCGAATTTCGCATCGGTCTTTGGCGGAAATACTTCAAATGAAATATGTACTTTTTTGTCTAATAATTTTTCTTTTATCTGCATCGTAAATCCCTCATATTTCTTGTATTAGAACAAAGAGTCTGTCTTTTTCCTATAAAGTAAGAAAGTGCCTCCTTATTCAGGAGGCATGCTCTTAAATATATCTGTATAAATCTTCGTATTGTTTCGCAGAAGTTTTCCATGAGAAATCTTTTGTCATGGCACGTTCTACTAGTTTATTCCATTCGCGTTTTTTATCATAATAAATATGCTCTGCATAGCGAACTGTATTCATCATTTCGTGTGCATTATAATTTGAGAAACTGAAACCTGTACCCGTTTTTTCAAATTCGTTGTATGCTTCTACTGTATCCTTTAGTCCACCTGTTTCACGAACAATTGGTAATGTTCCAAAACGCAAGCTCATCAACTGGCTAAGGCCACATGGTTCGAACAATGATGGCATCAAGAACGCGTCACATGAACCATAGATTTTATGAGACATTGCTTCTGAATAATAAATATTGGCTGAAACCTTATTTGGATACTTCCATGCAAAATGGCGGAATGAATTTTCATAACGTTCATCACCTGTTCCAAGAATGACAAATTGAACTTCGTCCTGGCACATTTCATCCATCACATACTCAACCAAATCAAAGCCTTTCTGGTCAGTTAATCTTGACACAATACCAATCATCATCTTCTTAGGATCTTTTTCTAATCCCAATTCTTCCTGAAGTGCAACTTTATTTTTCACTTTTAATTTTCTAAATGTTTCAACCGAATAATTATATGCTAAGAATGGATCTGTCTCCGGATTATATTCATCGTAATCAATTCCGTTTACAATACCTGACAAACAATTACTTCTTGCATTCATAAGGCCATCTAATTTTTCACCATAGAATGGCATCTTAATTTCTTCTGCATATGTATTGCTTACTGTTGTAACCTTATCTGCATAAACAATACCGCCCTTTAACAGATTGGCATCATGATATGCCTCTAACTTATCCGGTGCAAAATAATATTCAGGAAGTCCTACAATGTTGCGAACATCTTTTGTTCCCCATACACCTTGGAATTTCAAGTTGTGAATTGTCATCACTGTTTTAATTCCTTGATAGTATTCTCCTGCGAAGCGGAAATGATCCAAATATACAGGAACCAAACCTGTCTGCCAGTCATGGCAGTGAATCACATCCGGTCTAAAATCAATCACAGGTAAAATACTTAATACTGCTTTTGAAAAATATCCGAATCTTTCAATATCCCAAAGTCCATCACTTGTGTATGGCTTGTCTCCATTAAAATATTCTTCGTTATCAATAAAATAAAAAGTAACTCCATCTAATACTAATTTAAAAATACCTACATAGCGTTCCTTCCAATTGTAACCCATGTAGAAATTCGTCACGTACTCTAATTTTTCTTTCCATTCTTGTTTCATGCAGGCATATTTAGGTAATACTACACGAACATCGAACTCTTTTTTGTCAAAATTCTTTGGCAATGAACCTACTACGTCAGCTAACCCACCTGTTTTAATAAATGGAACACATTCTGATGCAGCAAATAAAATTTTTTTCATATTAAATCCTCCGTCATAATGAAATAAAATTTTCACCTTTTTATTATACTCATTGCCAAACTAATGGTCAAGTTTTTATCGTGATTTGCGTTCAAGTCTTATGGTATCTGCAATAAGTGCAATGAATTCTGAATTCGTTGGTTTTCCCTTTCCATAGCTTACTGTATAGGCAAACAATTCATCTAGCACATCTACCTTACCTCTGCTCCATGCCACTTCAATTGCATGACGAATAGCTCGTTCTACTCTGCTTGAAGTCGTGCGATGTTTCTTTGCTACAGTCGGATATAAAATCTTCGTAATCGCATTTAACACATCCATATCTTCTACTGCCATCATAATTGCATCACGAAGATAGTGATATCCCTTGATATGTGCAGGTATTCCAATTTCATGAATCATACTTGTTACTTTATTTTCTAAATTCTCTTCTGGCGCATCTTCAACGTTTACAGTAATGTTCTTTGGCTTATGATTATCAGGTCGTACTTCATTTTGTATGTATTTGATCCTTTTCAATACCGTTTCATTTTGAAAAGGTTTCATAATATAGTAACTTGCTCCCTTGCGAAAGGCATCCTCTGTAATCTTTTCTTGTCCAACCGCTGTGATAATGATAAATTGTGGAAATTTCTTAACATTTTTGTCTTTTGCGACTTCGTCCATTACACTTAATCCGTCCATTTTCGGCATGATTAAATCTAATAGTACAACATCTGGCTGTTTATTCTTGATGATTTGATACATCTCCTCGCCATTATTCGCCTTTCCAACAAGATTCAAGTCCTTGTCATTACTCACAATTTCCCCTAAAATTTCCAAAATCCGTTCATTATCGTCTCCGATTGCAACGTTTAATTGCGCCATCCATACCTCCTTGTCATTTCCTTACATTTTTTAACCTCATTTTTTATTATAAGTCCGACAAAGAAAGAGGCGCAAGCGAATGCGTCACCTTTATTTCGACACATTCCGATGCACCTCTACAAAATTTTACAAATGATTATTGATAATTTTCGCCTAATTATTGACTTTGCGGATATAATTACGGTGTGTTAGATGTATGCGACATGCCACACCGTAAATTTTCTTGATGATCATATTAGATTTTAACTATATACGGTGTGAAAACAATGTTACTAGATTCGCACCGTAGTTTTGCTTGCGTTTTAATTATCTAATTTGGCTTGTTACGGTGCATATTGCAAATATTTAATCCTACACCGTAGTGGCAGTTTCTTGATTACGGTGTTAAAAAGATATTCTTATTTCCACACCGTATAGTTTGCAAATTAAGCTTTTCATACTATAAAAATTACGGTGCCAGATATTAAAATCAATCCAGACACCGTAATCTTACAATTATGCCCAAAAGTTCCTACGGTGTCACACTTTAATTTATATTTTTGCACCGTAAAAACAAATTACTTACTCCAAGTAAGTATCACTTTAAACAAATCCCCATCTACTTCTATCTTAAATTTCCCATTCTGCAACTCCACAAAACTTTTTGCAATTGCAAGTCCAAGACCACTTCCTTCGGATTTTCTGGAAGCATCGCCCCTTACAAATCGTTCTGTTAAGCGTTCCGGATCAAAATCCAATTCCTGAGCGGATGTATTCCTAAAGATTACTTTGACAGAGTCTTTTGAATTTTCCACATCTACATATACTCTGGAATGCGGCATGGAATATTTCAACGCATTGCTGATTAGATTTTCAAACACGCGGTATGTCCGCTGGCCGTCCAATGAAAGCATGATTTTTTCTTCCGGCAGGTTCCATCGGAATGTCAAATCGCTTGCTTCTAAGCGGTCCTCCATTTCAGATTTCACCTGTTTCATTAAACTCACTACATCCACATCCATGAAGTTCATCTGCACATTTCCGGATTGTGCCTTGCTCACTTCAAACAAGTCTTCGATTAACACTTTCAGGCGTTGCGATTTCTTGTCTAAAGTATCAACATAGACCTTTCGTTCGCCTTCTGTAATATCCTCTTTTTTGAGCAAATCAACATATGTGATAATTGCAGTCAGCGGCGTCTTCAAATCATGGGAAACATTTGTAATAAGTTCTGTCTTCATACTCTGGCTCTTTGCTTCCTCCACAACGGCCTTTTCAAAGCCTTGTTGTACCTTTTCAAGTGAATCACCAATTGGTTGGAAAACACCTAATTCTTCTTCCAAAGAGATTTTTAAGTTTCCTTCCGCCATTTGTGTAGTTGCATTTAGAATGCTGTTGTATTGTTTGAACAGTTTCTCGCAATATCGATAAAGCAAAATATATAAAGCAACTGAATATGCAACAAGTATTAACATACCAAAAATCCACATGATGAACAGCATTTCATCCATCGCATACCAAGTCGTTATATACGTTACGAAAAATATCAAGCTATAAGCACCGGCTATAATGGCAAAATTAATAAGAACTGCAATTAAAATAATCCGATTGCGTTTTTCTTTTAAATCAACTCTTGCCAAGCGATGACATACTTTCACAAATCGATTTTTCATCCAACGCAATATTATTAAAAGTAACAGTCGGTGTTTTAAATAATAAACAGGTTTAAATAGCAATTGGCGAACAGAAGTAATCACAATATATTCTACAAAGAAACAAAGTGCCCATCCCAGCATATTTACGGCAAGCAATGCCCCATATGTCACATTTCCACCTACAGCAGCATCTAGGATTTCAAAGGATGGATATTCTGTAAGCATACATGTTTCACCCATAGCATAAAACATTCCAATAAAGCCAAAGACCGCACCAACGCCAAGTCCAACAATAATCTCAAACGGAAGACAGAATAACTTCTCCCATCCAGTACGAAGGCCTTTGAAAAACGGCAAAACAAATGCCATCAATGCCACGAAAAGAATTCCTGCTAACATGATCCAGATAACTCCTACGTCATACATTAACCCTTCCGTGTACACATAGAAATAATCTTCGACCCACACCATACCGCGTTCCCAATCCTCACGCAATGCAAAGGTAATTTCAAAGTTTTTCGGCTTTAACTGTTCTTCGTCAATTTCAACGTCGTTTGCAGTTTCATAGGTACGTACATTTCGTTCATACTGCTCCACAGATTCCATTGCTTTAAAATGATAGGTGTAATCATCATGATTTACAATCCAGACATTGTTATTTCCAATTTCCTCTACTTCAATGTTTTCTGCCAAGTTCCCTTGCTCATCAAAAGTAAGCGTTAGATATCCGATATTTTCGGAATCGTTTAAATTCCCCTTACCGGTACCTGTCGTAGAATCACCGTGCTTATATGTTGCAGAATATGCAAAAACTTTTTTCACATAATTATTAACATCTGTTGTCCATCCAGCCCAATCTAACACTCGGAAATCAACTGTTTCACCGGTTGCCTCCTGCAAAAGCCCTCCATAGATATAATAGCTGGCTTCCATTGCATAATTCAGAAACTGCTCGTCAACCTCCCATTCTACTCCGTCATGACCATAGTCTTCTAAGTATTCCTCGTATTCCTCCTTTTGCTTTTGTTGCATCGCCGAAGATATCCTCGGATATAAAGACGTAATCAAAAATGCCGGTACTAAGATGCATAATGTAATTAATATTGTTGTCAGTTTATGAGATTTTTTCAATTTTGTATCCAACTCCCCACACCACCTTTAAATATTTTGGTTCTTTCGGGTTGATTTCTATCTTCTCCCGAATATGTCGCACATGAACCATAACGGTATCCGTGTTAATCGCACGCTCTTCCCAGACTCTTTCATAAATTTCCTCTGCGGAGAACACACGTCCCGGAGATTTAATAAGAAGCTGCAAAATCTTAAATTCCATCGGTGTCATTTTCACAAGTTCACCATCCACTCGAACCTCTACTGTGTCCTCGTTAAGCTCCAGACCACCGATGGTATAGACATTTGCCTGCTCTGCTTTGCTCTCGCCGGACAATCCAGAAAATCTTGTATATCTTCGAAGTTGTGAATTCACCCTAGCAATTAATTCCAATGGTTGAAATGGTTTTGTCACATAGTCATCGGCACCCATATTAAGCCCCATGATTTTGTCCACTTCCTCTGATTTCGCCGAAAGCATGATAACCGGGAAATTATAAGATTTGCGAAGCTCCATCACCATTCGAATGCCATCCATTCGTGGCATCATGACGTCAATGATAGCCAAATGAATTTCATTTTTCCGAATGACTTCTAACCCTTCAAATCCGTCTCCGGCTTTAAAAACCTCATACCCTTGGCTTTTCAGATAGATTTCGATCCCATCTCGAATTTGCTCATCATCCTCAACGATTAATACACGATATTGCTGTTGCATGTCTTTTTGCTCCTTATCTTTTCGTTTCTTTCATGTACGATTATATCATATTTTGAGAATCTAAAAAGAACCTCTAGAAAATCCGGAAGATTTTCTAAAGATTCTTTTTGTTATTTCTTCACTATTTTCTTTCTTACAAGCACATAACTCACAGCATGCGCTATGGTTGTAACCACCCAGGAAATTGGATATACAATATAAACCATTTCAATATTATGAAATCTTTCCATTGGGAAAACCGTCTGCAGCCATAAAATACGAAGTCCACAGGTACCAATTAACGAAACAATCATCGGTACAACAGCATAACCCATTCCTCGAAGAGAACCAACCAATACCTCCATTATTCCACACAGCACATAGATAGAACAAATATAGGATAATCGAATCATTCCCGCTGCAATTACATCCGAACTACTTGTATACAAAGTAAGCAGCGTCGGCCCTGTAATATAACATGCTCCACCAGCAAGCAATCCTACTATAACCACACACCCCTCTGCTGTCAAAAGGATGCGATTCAATCGATGAAATTTACCCGCACCCATATTCTGTCCTGTAAAAGAAATATTTGCTTGATAGAACGCATTCATAGCCACATATACAAAACCTTCAATATTAGCCGCCGCAGAATTACCGGCAACAACGGTTGCCCCAAAACTATTAACAGCCGATTGAATTAAAACATTAGACAATGAGAACAAAATGCTCTGAATACCAGCCGGTAATCCAATCTGCAAAATTTTTCTCATCTTATCTTTATCAAAACGGATTTTCTTAAAATCCAAATGGATTCCACCTGTCTCTTTTACCAGACAACGTAATATCAAAACAGCAGAGACAACTTGCGAAATGACCGTTGCAAGTGCCACACCAAACACACTCCAATGGAGCACAACTACAAAAAATAAATTCAGCGTAACATTGAGAATTCCTGCAATAATCAAGTAATAGAGCGGACGTCTCGTATCCCCAATTGCCCGCAAAACTGCAGCGCCAAAATTATATATCATTACGACCGGCATTCCAATAAAATAAACTCTCAAATAGACAGATGCCAATGGTAGCACTTCTTCCGGCGACTGCATTAGCCTTAAAATCATCGGAGAAAATATAGCCCCTATGACAGCTAATACAACACCACTTGCAATACTGATTGCCATCGCTGTGTGCACAGTCTCACTTAGGTGTCTTTCTTGTTTTGCACCATAAAAATTTGATACAAGGACATTGACACCGATAGATAATCCCACAAAGAAATTCACAAACAAATGAATAAGTGAGGAATTCGAACCTACCGCAGCCAGCGCATTGTCACCCACAAACCTGCCTACTACAATCACGTCCACTGCATTAAATAATAACTGTAAAATACTTGAACACATAAGCGGAAGCGCAAAAAGTAACATCTTCTTTAGTATCGGACCATTACACATATCTATTTCAAACTTCCTGCTTCTTTCCTTTGTCATATACGTCAACCCTCTTCCGTCAA
>JAEIGA010000960.1_pt1 | contig 43299 bp, 33 predicted proteins | sample 9270691 | NCBI WGS metagenome assembly JAEIGA01 (sample SAMN17057246, study PRJNA624740) | gut metagenome | biome: biome; isolation source: fecal sample | host: Bos grunniens | place: China: Xizang | collected 2019
CTGTGGAGTGTACAAGAACTTGTGAGTAGTATATCTGTTTATAGATTACCAAAGCATACACGTTGAAGCAGTAACTACAAATCGTGAGATTGTAGCGAATCATCTAGCATATACACATTTGTATATGTTTTTAGTAGCAGGAAAAAGAATGGGATTATTTAGTAATCAGTTTTCAAATGTAGTAGAGTGGCAGGAAAGTCGTGACGACATAATGTTTTGGAAATGGAAAAATGATGAGATCAAGAAGGGTTCAAAGCTTATTATTAGAAAAGGTCAGGATGCTATCTTCATGTACAATGGTAAAGTTGAAGGTATTTTTCAGGATGAAGGAAGCTTTGATATTGAATCACAGATTATACCATTTCTTTCAACATTAAAGGGAATTAAGTTTGGATTTAACAGTGGCGTTAGATGTGAAGTGTTATTTATAAATACAAAGGAATTCACTGTTTCTTGGGGAACAAAGAATCCGATTAGTATACAAACAGCTAGTTTGCAGGCTGGAATGCCTATTCGTGCATTTGGTAAGTTCACATGTAAGCTTGGAGATTATGATACATTTATTGATAAGATTGCCGGTGTAAAAGACCAGTACACAATAGATGAGATTAAAGAAAGAGTAGTATCAGTGCTAAATCCATTACTTATGAAATGGATTACAAAAGAAGGTAAGGATATGTTTAACCTTCAGGCAAATGCTATAGAAATTGGAAACGGTATCAAAGAAGATCTTGATATGGAAATCAGCAAGATTGGTATTAGTATTACAGGTTTCTACATTGAGAACTTCAACTATCCAGAACAGATTCGTAAGATGCAGGAGAAAGTTGCTTCTCAGTCTATGATTGGAGATGTAGGAAAATATACACAAGTTGCTATGGCAGACAGCATTGAAAAAGGATCTGGTGCTGGAGCAAATATGAGCAATATGGCTGGTACAATGGCAGGCATGCAGATGGGTATGATGATGGGACAGCAGATGATGAACCAGATGGGTGGCATGATGGGACAGCAGATGCAGCCACAGATGGGACAGCAGATGCAGCCACAGATGGGACAGCAAATGCAGCCAGCTAATGCAGGTGCTGGAAATGGGGCAGCTCCAAAGTTCTGTCCTAATTGCGGTAATCCAACTAATGGTGCTAAGTTCTGCTCGAATTGCGGACAGCAGTTATGATGAAAATATATGATTCGTTAAATGATAAACAGAAAGAAGCTGTTTTTTACTCAGATGGCCCGCTCCTGATATTAGCAGGAGCGGGTTCTGGTAAAACCAGGGTTCTTACTCACAGAGTTGCATATCTTATTCATGAGAAAAATGTTAATCCGTACAACATAATGGCTATAACATTTACAAATAAAGCGGCTCGTGAGATGAGGGATAGGATAAACAGGCTCATAGGGCATGGAGCAGAAGCTGTATGGGTCAGCACATTCCATTCAGCATGTGTAAGGATACTTAGACGTTATATTGATAGAATCGGTTATAATAACAATTTCACTATATATGATTCGGATGATCAAAAGACAGCCATAAAGGCAGCTTGTAAGAAGTTGCAGGTGGATACGAAGTTCGTAAAGGAAAGAGCTATAATGTCAGCTATTTCCATGGCCAAGAATAATATGATTACTCCGGAAGAATATAGAAATAGTGCAGATGATATAAGGACAAAAATAATTTCAAAGGTTTATGAGGAATACCAGAGCAGATTAAAGAAAAATAATGCTCTGGATTTTGATGATTTATTGGTAAAAACCATTGAGTTGTTTAAAAGTGACAAGGAAGTCCTTATGGCATATCAGGATAGACTTCAATATATCATGGTAGATGAATATCAGGATACTAATAGGGTGCAGTTTGAATTTATAAAGCTTTTAGCTGACAAATATAAAAATATTTGTGTGGTAGGGGATGATGATCAGTCTATCTATAAATTCAGAGGAGCTGATATATCTAATATTTTAAATTTTGAGCAGATATTTACTGGAACAAAGGTTATAAAACTTGAGCAAAACTACAGATCCACAAAGAATGTTTTGGAAGCAGCTAATCAGGTGATTGCCCATAATTATTCCAGAAAACAAAAGACTCTATGGACAGAAAGAGAAGCTGGAGATTTAGTGGAGTTCAGACAGCTGGATAATGAGTACCATGAGGCAGAATTTATAGTAAATAGCATCAAAGATTTAATAGATGAAAATCGATATGATTATAAAGATATAGCATGTCTTTACAGGACAAATGCCCAGTCCCGTGTTATTGAAGAAGCACTGCTTAAGGAAAATATTCCATACAAGATTATCGGTGGTCAAAACTTTTATCAAAGAAAAGAGATAAAGGATCTTATCGCTTATTTGAAAACTATTAGTAATGGTGACGATGATTTTGCGGTAAGAAGAATTATAAATGTACCTAAGAGAGGAATAGGTGCGACCACCATTGAAAAAGTGCAAAAATATGCAGATGATAATAATATGAGTTTTTATCAGGCGCTTGAAGATAAGAAATGTAGGATTTCCCTGGGCTCTAGAGCGGAAGGTAAGGTGAATTCTTTTGTATATTTCATACAGAGAATGAAAGCGGAGTTAGAATATGACAGCATTTCAGATCTGATGGAAAATATTTTAAGTGAAACCGGATACGAAGCTGAACTCAAGATGGAAGATACAGATGAGGCTAACGCAAGGCTTGAAAATATTAATGAATTCTTTAATAAGATTGTTGATTATGAAGATAAATGCAAACAAGCCGGTAAAGAGAATAATCTGGATGAATTTCTTGAAGAGATAGCCTTGGTGGCAGACATTGATAATTTTGATGAAAATGAAAACTATGTGGTGTTGATGACGGTACATAGTGCAAAGGGGTTGGAATTTCCAAAGGTTTTCCTTTGTGGAATGGAAGATGGATTGTTCCCTTCTAAGATGACATTGCTTAGTGATGATAAATCTGAGATTGAGGAAGAAAGACGTCTTTGCTATGTGGCTATTACGAGAGCTATGGATTCAATTACAATGACTAGTGCTAAACGAAGAATGATGCGTGGAGATTTGTATATTATGAAGGTATCAAGGTTTATTACAGAGATACCGGGATTAAGTGCTGATTTGGAAAAAACAAGGAAAAAGAGAACAGGTATGAGAAGTGAAGAGGAAAGAGAAGCTCTTCAGCGTGGTTTTAAACGTAAAACTTCATACAGTTTAGATATGTTTAAGAGTGCCAAATTAGAATCTCTAGATTATCAGGTTGGGGACAGAGTAAGACATATGAAGTTTGGAGATGGAACAGTAACGGATATAAAAGACGGCGGAAAGGATTATGAAGTGACTGTAGATTTTGATACAGCTGGAACTAGAAAGCTTTTTGCGACCTTTGCAAAGTTGAAAAAAATATGAAAATGATATCAAATTATACAATTTTATGTAGTAAAAAAAATGCATAAATGGTATAATTACACAAGATTAATGGCGTAAGCGAATAAAATAATTAGAAAGGAATGGTAGATTATGGATAGGTTTGATAATATCATCAATGTTTCAAAGCTTAATAGCTTAATAAAAAAAGAAGAAGAGCAGAAAAGAGATAATAAGAAGATTAAATGTTTACTTTTAATCATTTGCATATGTGCAGTTATCAGCACAGCATTATTACTCTACAAGAAACTTCGTCCAGACTATATGGATGATTTTGATGATGATGATTTTGACGATATCCTTGATGATGATTTCTTTGAGGATGATGAGTGATATTATAATAATTAAATCTGTTAATTACAGCTATCGCTGAAAGGCGATAGCTGTTTTCGGGTAAAGAAATACAAGGGGATTATCCCCATAAGAAACGAGGTAATTTATGAGAAAAGGTCAGGAATATTCAGGTATAATTGATAAAACAGTTTTTCCTACAAAGGGATATACCACTGTTGTTGATAATAATGGGGATCAACAACGAGTAATGATTAAAGGAACTATTCCTGGTCAAAAAGTGGATTTCAGGGTTTCAAAAAAACGTTCGGGTAAATGGGAAGGAAGATTGCTTTCTATTGTTGAAGATTCACCATTGGAAAATCGAGTATCACCATGTCCGGCGTATGGAAAATGCGGTGGATGCACATATTTAAAAATGGATTATGACAATCAGTTAAATATTAAGAAAAACATGGTTAAAGAGCTGATTGATAATGTGACTACTGATTATGAATTTCAAGGGATAATACCAAGTCCCTTGGAAAATGGATATAGGAATAAAATGGAATATTCCTTTGGAGATGAAAAAAAAGGCGGAGAGCTTGCTCTTGGAATGCATAAGAAGAATAGCTTTTATGATATTGTAACAACTGATGAGTGCGTGATTACTCATGAGGATTACAATAAAATTGTAAGATTTGTTTTGGATTTATGTAGAAAAGAGGGACTTACGTTTTATCATAAAATGTCCAGAGAAGGGTATCTAAGGAATCTCCTAATAAGACGAGGTGTAAGGTCTCAGGAGATTTTAGTGGCTTTAGTGAGTACAACCCAATGGACAAAAGAAGAAATGGAAAAAGATTTCTTTGAAAAATTAGTAGAGGGAATTAAAAATCTGCAACTTCAGGGAAATGTAACAGGTATATTAAATATAAAAAATGACGGTTTGGCAGATATGGTCAGAGCCGACAGTATAGAAGTATTGTATGGTAGAGACTATATTCATGAACAGGTCTTGGGATTGGATTTTAAAATTTCAACATTTTCATTTTTTCAAACCAATTCTTTAGGAGCTGAAAAATTATACGAAAAAGCCAGAGAATACTGTGGTGACACAAAAGACAAGTTGGTATTTGACTTGTATTGTGGTACCGGAACCATATCTCAGATATTAGCTTCTGTGGCAAAAAAAGTAATTGGTGTGGAAATAGTAGAGGAAGCGGTGGAAGCTGCTAAAGAAAATGCCAAGATAAATGGTCTTAATAACTGCGAGTTTATTGCAGGAGATGTTTTAAAGGTATTAGATGAAGTTGAAGACAAACCTGATTTGATAGTTTTAGATCCTCCTAGAGATGGTGTACATCCAAAGGCTTTAGAAAAAATAATTAATTATGGTGTTGAGAATCTGGTATATATATCATGTAAACCAACATCTCTGGCCAGAGATATTGAGATTCTAAAAGCTGGAGGATATAATCTTAAGAAAATGTGTGTGGTAGATATGTATCCTCAAAACTATCATGCAGAAACAGTGACACTTTTAACAAGGGGTTAATCAAAATCGTTTAGGAGTTTTAATGAGCAATATAGAAAATAAGAATAACGTTGATAAACTAAACAGAATAACGTTTTTTCAGTTGGGAATTTTAATAACAACAGTAATAACTAGGGTTTTATTGCAGATGATGTTACCAATCGTTGCAAGAGCCAGCTATTCTGATGACGATGAGCTTATGGTGGAATATGCTAAGAGCGTTTTTAATGGGAATTGGTTAGGGGAATATAATGTACATACCCTTAATAAAAAACCAATATTTGCAGTGCTATTGGCATATTTTAAATCATTTAATGTTCCATATATGTTATGGACAGGCCTATTATATGCAATGGCTTGTGTAATATTTTTTTATGTCATAAGAAAATGGATAAAGAACTTCTGGGGTTCATATTTATGTATGTTATTTTTAATGATGTCTCCGGTAATGTTTGATGATTATATAGCTCAATGTGTATATAGAATGTCTATAGTTCCAGCACTTATCCTGCTAATAGTTTCATCATATTTAGCAATATATTTTGATAGAAAACAGGGGATTTTGGGAAATTGGTTCTGGATTCTTATAGCGTCAATTTCTTTAAGTGTATACTCCCTTTCAAGAGAAGAAGCATCGTGGATAAAATGCTTTTTGCTTGGAGCTATACTTGTATTATTTGTATTGTATATTATTGATAACGGATTTAAGTTTAAGAAACAATTCTTTTATACGATATTTCTTATAATTCCTTTGATAGTATCTGAGTTATCAGGTGTGGCATTAAAAACTATTAACTACAATGAATATGGAATATATACAGAAACGGATTTTAACGATACCTATTATGAAACGGTATGTAAAGATATAGTATCCATTAAACCTACAAAAGAGGTGAATAATTGTTATGTAACAAAAGACACCTTGGATAGATGTATGGAATATAGCGAGACACTAGGTACGCTAAAGAAAAAAGTGGATTGGTTTTATAATAATCCTTCCACACCGGGACTTAAAAATGGAGAATTAAAATCCGGTAATTTTGCGTGGATACTTAGATGGTCAGCAGGGGCTTGTGATGTATATACAAGCGCGAAAGATGCAAATAATTTTTATAAAAAGGTGCACGAAGAATTAAGTAAAGGCTTTGAAGATGGAACCTTTGAAAAGAAAGATGCCATAATATTATCAGGTATATCAAGACCGATAAAAACAGAAGATATTCCGGATATTATGGAATATGCATTTTCTGGAATCTGGAATATGGCAGGATACGAAAAACTAGGTCCGGAATACAAAGAACCTTTAGGAACAGCCTCCCAGATTCAGGATATGGCAGATATGACATCAACCAATATCACAGGAACAGGAATTGATAAATATACGTTTAAAGGATGGATATTTGCCAGGGATGAAAATTCTCATGTGGATATAGAGATATATGATTCTCAGTACAACACATATATTCCGGATTTCACAAGTAGTACAACAGTATATAACAACTTCAAGGATAAAGAGGGTAATTCTTATAAAAATGCAAAAAATGCATCTTTTTGCGTGGAGCTTTCTGCAGATGATTCCATTGATATAACAGATTTGAAAGTTAAAGTATTGTTGGATGGCAGTGAGATATACGATGGAGACATTAAGGATATAAAGAGCCTTGTTAACAGTAATGTAATATACAATATAGATACTAATGAAATGGTTTATAAAAATGATTCTTCAAAAGTCATAAATCAGTCAAATGTAAAGTATATCTCAAATATGATATACGTGTATAAGCTGATAGGATTGCCATTATTTGCATTTGCACTTGCAGCATTTGTTATGGAATATATTATGAACTTTATAAGAAAAGCAAATAAAATAGAAACCAGATTTTCATTAAGTTTAATACAATTGGGCTTGTTACTTACAGTCTATGCCAATCTTTTAGTAATTGCTGTGGTATATGTAGAGTCTAAATCAGTGGCTTATATTATGAAATATTCTGCAGGTACAATACCTGTAATGCAGATATTCATATGTATAGCCATAACCGGTTTGGTGTTTAATATAAAAGAGATTATAAACATAGTAAATAAAGATGAAGAAGAGCCAGAAGATAAAGAGGATGAGGAAGAGGAAGACGAGATAATATTTATAAATTAAATCTAATGTGTTATAATTACCAAAGATTGATGCCATTTGGAGGGTATTATGATAAATGAAAACAAGGTCAAGTTAATGACAAGACTTGCCATGCATGAACAAAAAGAAGGCAAAGATGCCTTGCGTCAACATAAATATTATAAAAGCGATTACATTAGTATCAGAATGATCGATACGGTAATAACCATAACTCTTGCATATATACTTGCAGTTATTTTATGGGGTATTACAAAAAATGATTATATATTGAATCAATTGGTGCGCTTAGATATAAAGCCTTTGGCTATAAGGTTGATTTCAATCTATTTAATTATATTGATTATTTATATATTCATATCCTATGTTGTTTATTCTTTGAGATACATAAAGATAATGGAAATGAATAGAAAATACGCCGATCTTCTTAAGGAACTCTATATAGAGTATAAGAAGGAGCAGGCAGAGCAAAAAGAAGCGGATATGGGAGGATTTGAATCTGATGAACAGAATACTTGAGATAAAAGAAAGATTGAAGGACATATATAGCAACTATTCTTCATATATTGATCCTTTAGTGAGATTCATAGCGATTTTCTCATCCATACTTGTTATAAAACACTATATTGGAATTGAAGGAATGCTTGGAAGTATGGTGATTGCAATATTAGTTAGTGCACTGTGTTGCTTGCTTCCAATAAACGTAGGAGTATTTGTATCTTCTCTATATGCAGTGGCAGGATTGTATTATATAACACCTCTTATGGCTGTTATAGGAATTATGATTTATATAATAGTTCTTATATTATATTTTAGATTCTCAGCCAAATATGGATATGTATTCATGTTGATGCCAGTGTTGTTTTTCTTTAAAATTCCTTACATAATGCCACTTATAGTAGGAGTTGCATTAGCACCTTCAGCTATGGTAGCCATGGCGTTTGGTGTGGTTATTTATTATATGATTAGTTACGCAGGTGGCAAGGGAATAACAGTTATTAATGGAACAAGTATTTCTTCTACAGACAAACTTAATTCCTTTATAAATAACATAATCAGTAACAAAGAGATGATGCTTATTATTGTGGCTTTTGTGGTTGCAGCAATAATTACTTATCTTATAAGAAAATCATCCTTTGATCATTCAAGAACAACAGCTATTATATGTGGAGCTATTATAGAGATTGCAATTGTTATACCTGGAATTACTGTTTTAGATGTAGATGTAACAGGTTCCATTTGGATGATAGCCATCTATGTATTGATATCCGTGTTAGCGGTATATGTATTAGATTTATTTATTTTAGCAGTAGATTATCAAAGAACAGAATATGTACAATTTGAAGATGACGATTATTTTTACTATGTAAAGGCTATACCTAAGATTAAGGTAGGAGCCAGTGATGTTAAGGTTAAACATATAAATGTTAAGAATACCAGGAGACGCCGTAAATAATGAAAAAAATTATTTCCAATGTGATAGATTTTTTGAACAACTACATAGCATTTCCGAATTTTGGATTAATAGATGTAATAGAAATTCTTATTATTGCATTTGTTATATATCATATTTTGGTGTGGATTAAGAATTCCAGAGCATGGACCTTGTTAAAGGGTATTCTTGTGATATTGGCATTTGGAATTGTTGCAGTTTTGTTTAACATGTCTACAATTCTGTGGATAGCTAACAAAACTTTAAGTGTTGGCGTAATTGCGGCAATTGTTATATTCCAGCCAGAACTTAGAAGAGCATTGGAACAGATTGGTAGAAGAGAGTTTCTTAACAATTTTTTTGATGTAAAAAATGTAGAAAAATTTTCTGATGAAAATATTAATGAGATTACTAGAGCCGCATATGAAATGGGTAAGCATAAGACAGGTGCTCTTATTGTAATTGAAAACGAAGTTAAATTAGGAGAGTATGAGAGAACGGGTATTTATCTGGACGCTGAAATTAGCAGTCAGCTCCTTATTAATATTTTTGAACACAATACTCCTCTCCACGATGGAGCGGTAATCATAAAAGGCGATAGAATATGTTCTGCGACATGTTACCTTCCATTATCAGATAATATGGAGATAAGCAAGGAGTTGGGAACAAGACACAGAGCTGCAGTAGGAGTAAGTGAGGTAACAGATAGTCTTACAATTATAGTTTCTGAGGAAACAGGTAAGGTATCTATTGCAATAGCGGGTAATCTTACGGAAGACATAGACAGCGAAACTCTTAAGGAAGAATTACGTAAGATACAGAATAGACAACCTAAGAAGAAGTTTAGACTTTGGAAGGAAAAGAAAAATGATAAAGAGGCTGTTAACGAATAATATTGGATTAAAATTATTGGCGTTATTTGCTGCCATGGGATTATGGCTTATTGTTATAAATATTGAAGACCCGGAAGTTACTAGAACCATTAGTGGGATTCCTGTTGTTGTAGAAGATGTAGAAGCGATAACACAAAATGGACAGGTTTATACTATTATATCCGGTAGTGAAGCAACTGTTAATGTAAAGGGTCCAAGATCACAGGTGGATAAAATGACAAAGGATTTCTTTATTGCTAAAGCGCCATTTAGCGAGAAATCTAATGTTGATGCGGTGCCTATATATGTAAGCTTTAAAAATCAACAATATGATAAAGAGTGTGAGATAAGTCAGAAAACAATGACTATGAGGTTAAGTGTAGAAAATATCATAGAAAAAACTTACGATATACAGATTAGTCATAAATCAGAACTTTCAGATTCGTATTATTTAGGCAAGGAAAGTATAAATCCAGCTACGGTAACAGTATCTGCGCCACAATCTGTAATAGATACTATCAATAAAGTTACAGTAGAGCCGGATTTGGGAACCCAGACTGAGAATGTAGATACTTCATTGAATATACATTATTATTCGGGATCTGGAAGTGAGTTAACATTGGATAGCAATACTACACCAGATATAATTACAACGAATTATACAGCAGATATTTATTCGGTAAGAGAGGTTCCTTTGGAATTTAATACATCAGGAACTGTAAAAGAAGGATATCAGATTTCAGAGATAATCGGAGAGAAGAATGCTGTTAAAATTGCAGGACCAAATGCTGAGACAGTTGAAAGTGTAGTTATACCGGCAGAGCTTATTAATATCTCTGGAAAGAGTTCGGATGTAACGGTATCTGTGGATGTTTCGGCTCAATTACCAACTGGCGTATATTTATGTGATGAAGAGGATGCAAATTTAAATGTAACAGTTAAGATTGGTGCATTGGTTAAGAAGATATATAATGTTCCGGTAAGTGAAATCGACAAGAATAATTTACCGGCGGGATATAGCGCAACTATTTCGGAGAATCAGATATCAGTTGTCCTTACAGGATTACAATCTGCCCATGATGATTTTGATATTAATGATCTGAAACCATATGTAGACCTAAAGAATACAGAAGAAGGGGAAAATGAAGTAATTGTTAAATTCATTTTGCCGGAAAGCTTAAAATTAGATGAAGAAGTAAGGATACATGTAATTCTTGCAGCAGATGCTACAGTTACTAATCCGGAAACCACAACGGTAGCAGAGACAACTAGCGCTACGGAAACATCCGGTGAACCCCAAAGCAGTGAGTCAACTCAGGAAGACGAAACCACTGTGGAAAGTACGGAATAGATTTAAATGATAGAAGGAAGTGTGAGTGGTGGTAAGTAAAGAAATAGTGATTGGGATTTCTCCTGGAATACATTTCAGACCGGCCGAAAAAATTACAAACAGTGCGTTGGAATTTGATTCAAAGGTAAGCATCATCAGAGATGATTATAATGCTAACGCAAAAAGCTTTCTTAATCTTATTGGAGCAGGATTCAGATATGGAGAAAAAGTCACATTGATATGTGAAGGACCGGATGAAAATGAAGCTCTAGAACGCATCAGGAAACTACTTACAGGAGGAGAACCGTAATGGGAAAATATTTTGGGACAGATGGATTTAGAGGAGAGGCAAACGTTGTATTAACAGTTGATCATGCTTTTAAAGTAGGAAGATTTTTAGGATGGTACTATTCAAAAAATCATAGAGCTAAAGTGGTTATAGGAAAGGATACCAGAAGAAGTAGCTATATGTTTGAAGATGCTTTATCAGCCGGATTTACAGCTTCAGGAGCAGATGTTTATCTTATGCATGTAACTACCACACCAAGTGTGTCTTACATAGTAAGGACGGACGGATTTGATTTAGGAATTATGATATCTGCCAGCCATAATCCATTTTATGATAATGGTATAAAGGTAATAAACGGACAGGGACGCAAGATAGAGTCTGAAGTGGAAGAAGCAATCGAAGATTATATTGATGGTAAAACACCTGAGATTCCTTTGGCTACTAAGGATAATATAGGAAGAACCGTTGACTATTCCATGGGAAGAAATAGATATATAGGATTCTTAATATCATTGGCAACTCGTTCATTTAAGGATAAAAAAGTTGGTTTGGATTGCTCTAACGGAAGCGCCTCATCAATTGCCAAGAATGTATTTGATGCCTTGGGAGCCAAGACTTATGTTATAAACAATGAACCGGATGGAACTAATATCAATAATAATTGCGGTTCTACTCATATAGAGGTATTACAGAAATATGTTAAAGATAATAATCTAGACGTAGGTTTTGCTTACGATGGAGATGCGGATAGATGCATAGCTGTAGATGATAATGGAGAAATTGTAGACGGAGATTCTATTATTTATGTGTGTGGAAAATACTTACATGACCAGGGAAGACTAACGGGAAACAAGGTAGTCACCACTGTAATGTCTAATATGGGACTTTATAAGGCGTTAGATGCAGCAGGCATAGGATACGAACAGACTCAGGTTGGAGATAAATATGTAGCAGAGAATATGTTTGAAAATGGTTATATCCTAGGTGGAGAGCAGTCAGGACATATTATTTTCAGTAAACATGCTACAACAGGAGATGGAATTCTTACATCATTAGAGGTGATGGAAGCGATTCTTGAAACAAAACAAAGCCTTTCGAATCTTAGAAAAGATTTCAAGATATTCCCACAATTGTTGGAAAATATTAAAGTAGATGATAAAGACAGAATCTTGAATTCGCCAGCTGTAAAAGCAGTAAGTGAAGAAGTAACAAAAGAACTTGGAGATAACGGAAGATTATTACTTAGAAAAAGTGGGACAGAACCACTTATTCGTGTAATGGTGGAAGCTGAAAGCGACGAAGTCTGCAAAAAATATGTGGACAAAGTAATAGAGGTTATCAGGAAGGAATTATAATGGATGCACAGGTAAGCTCGGTGGATGTGATAATACCTACATATAAGCCGGACAAAACTTTTATTTCATTAGTAAAAAAACTTGCAGAACAGCATGATAAACCCAATAAAATTATAGTTATTAATACAGATAAAGAATATTTGGATGAGGATAAATATAAAGATTTATTTGGGAATATAGAATTTCATCATATAGAAAAAGAATCTTTTAATCATGGATTGACTAGAAATGAAGGAACAAAGTATTCAGATGCCAGATATATTTTATTTATGACCCAGGATGCAGTTCCTGCAGATAACTATCTAATTACTGAACTTTTAAGACCATTTAAAAATGATTCAGGGGTAAAGCTAAGTTATGCAAGGCAATTGCCAAAAAAACACTGCAATTATGTGGAAAGATATACCAGACGTTTTAATTATCCTGTAGAAGATATTGTTAAAACAAAAGACTCGTTAAAGAGTATGGGTATTAAGGCAATATTTTGTTCAGATGTCTGTGCCATGTATGACAGAGAATATTTTCTGGAAAATGGCGGATTTGAAAAAACGGATTTTAACGAAGATCAACTTTTTGCATATAAGCTATTAATGAATGGAGATACATTGTATTACGCATCAGCAGCAAGGGTATTCCATTCTCATAATTATTCGTATATACAACAGTATAAGAGAAACTTCCAAATTGGAAGGACACAAAAAGAAAGAGCAGAGATATACGATTCCATATCTTCAGAAAGTGAAGGTATAAAAATGGTGAAAGCTGCTTTAAGTCATATGATCAGACATAATAGATGGTATATGATTCCAGACTTAATTCTTTGTTCCGGATTTAAATTCATTGGATTTAAAATGGGACAGTTAAGTTACAGAAAATAGTTATCAAAAAAATACCTGATTGCCGTGTTGTAATGAATTTTAAACGGTGTTATAATGCGAGTTGAATCAAAAAGATTCGTGATAAGCTAAAATAGCGATAAATTTATAGTAAAGGACTGATTTGAATGGGGCTAATAACGAGATAATAGCTAAAGTCAAAATCGTAATACTGTGTAATCGCAGCGTGATTTATCGACTACAGGATTCATAGAGCGAAAGCTAATCACCCAAATTACTTAGAAAATGAATTCTGAAAGGAAAGGTAAAGTATTATGATGAATTATAAAAGATATAAAAGAGTTCCAGTAATGGATTATCCAGAAAGAGAGTGGCCAAATAAGCAGATAGAGAAGGCACCTATATGGTGTAGTGTGGATCTTCGTGATGGTAACCAGGCACTTATAGAGCCAATGGTTGTTGAGGAGAAGATAGAGTTCTTTAATATGCTTATTAAGTTAGGATATAAGGAGATAGAGGTTGGATTCCCAGCAGCTTCTCAAATTGAATTTGATTTTTTAAGACAGTTAGTTGAGAGAAAATTAATTCCAGATGATGTAAAGATACAGGTACTTATCCAGTGTCGTGAACATCTTATAAAGAGAACTTTTGAGGCTATCCAAGGAATTAAAAATGTTATTATACATATTTACAATTCCACATCAACTCTTCAGAGAGATGTAGTATTTAAAAAGAACAAAGAAGAGATTAAGGAAATAGCCATCGAAGGTGTTAGATTAGTTAAGAAGTACATTGAGGAAAGCGATTTCCCAGGAAATATTGAATTAGAGTATTCTCCTGAAAGCTATACAGGTACTGAGCCGGAATATGCATTAGAAGTATGTGAAGCAGTTATGGATGAGTGGGGAGCTACAAAAGATAATAAGGTTATTATCAATCTTCCTGCAACAGTTGAGATGACTACGCCAAATGTATATGCTGACAGAATTGAATGGACAATTAAACATTTTAAGGATAGAGAAAGAGTTATCTTAAGTGTACATCCACACAACGACAGAGGAACTGGTGTGGCAGCTACAGAGTTAGCATTACTTGCAGGTGCTGACAGAGTTGAAGGTACATTATTTGGTAACGGAGAAAGAACAGGTAATGTAGACATTGTAACGCTTGCTTGCAACATGTTTTCTCAGGGTATAAATCCAGAATTAGACTTCTCTCATATAAACGAACAGGTCGAAGTATATGAAAGATGTTGTAAGATGAATATCGATATGAGACAGCCATATGCTGGAAAATTAGTATTTACAGCATTCTCAGGCTCTCATCAGGATGCCATAAGTAAAGGCGTTCAGGCAATGCAGGAAAGAAATGATGGATATTGGGAAGTTCCATATTTACCGGTTGATCCGTCAGATTTAGGAAGAGAGTATGAGCCAATTGTAAGAATCAACAGCCAGTCTGGTAAGGGTGGTGTTGCATTTGTTATGGATACATACTTTGGATATAAGCTTCCAAAGGGAATGCACAAAGAATTTGCAGATGTAATCCAGAAGATTGCAGAAGCACAGGGAGAGGTTTCGCCGGATACTATCATGGAGAAGTTCTCAGAAGAGTATCTTGTTGCTAAGACAGAGAGAGAGACACCTTATGAGTTTGAAAGTTGTAGAGTAACAGATGGAGATGACGATATGTCAACTATCGACTTCAAGTTCAGCTATAAGGGAAAGAAATACGAGGTTAAAGAAGAAGGAAACGGACCTATTGATGCGGTTTTAAATGCTATTCGCAATAATACAGGTGTGAAAGTTAAACTTCTTGATTATACAGAACATACATTAGGAGAAGGATCTCATGCTAAGGCTGCTAGCTATATCCAGTTAATGGATAAGGAGACAGGAAAAGCAACCTTCGGTGTTGGTGTAAGTTCTAATATTACCAGATCATCAATAAGGGCTATCTTCAGTGCATTAGACAGATTATTTTAGAAATTATAGTTAGGGCCGCCATTTCAGCGGCCTTAATTTTTTGAGTTGGAGGATTTATGAAATCAGGCATCATTAGTTATATAAAATACTTTATTTTGGCTGTATTAGGTATGGGAATAGTTTTATTATATTTGTATTCGGATATAGTGGTAGGAAACTATAAGCTTTCTTACTATAACTTTGCGTATGAATCAAAACCTTGGGATTCTGAAAATGTAGAGATAACCGGACCGCAGCTGACAGATCCTTCCGATTCAGCACTTCCATCTTTATATGATGTATTTTATGAAAAGAATGGATTTTCAAATGAATGGAATTCAGATGTGGCCTTAGGAACACCATCGGGAACCTTTGATAAAATGTATCCTTTGGATTTTGTATATTTTTTGCCCTTTGATTATGCCGTTCTTATAAAATCTATATTGGAATATGCCTTTGCATTTCTTGGGATGTATTTGCTTTTAAAAACCTTCAAACTTAATAACTGGACCTGTGCTTTAGCAGGATTATCCTATTGTTTGTGTTCGGTAATGGTATTATGGGCAGGATGGCCTCATTCCGATGTAACAGCATTTGCACCATTTGTAATTATGTTTACATATCTTGTTATGAAAAATGCTAAGCTAATATGGGTGTCACTTTTGGCAATATCTATTTACATATTTACCGTGGCCGGAATGCCAACTTACGCAGTATATTTTTTGTATCTGGCTGGTTTTTATGCACTGTACCTGGGAATTGCAAACTACGTTGTAAAAAAAGAAGACAGAGATATTAAAAAACTATTTAAATCCTGGATAATGTTTGGAATGGCTGCAGTAATTGGACTTATGGCCAGTGGACCATATTTGTACAGCACCATGTCTAATATTAGCGGGGACTATGTGGATTCCAGAGCAGGTCTGGGAACCTTCACCATAGGACTAAAATATTTAAGATCCGGAATATATCCATATTTTAGGAATGGATTAAAAAAAACTATAAGTATTAATGAAACCACTATATATGCAGGATTATTAGTTGTTATATTGTTGCCGTTTATATTTGTGGGCATTAAGAGAAAAAAGGAAGCCATATATTTTAATGTAATGGCGATAATTAATTTCCTTTTGGTGTTTACCCATGTGCTAGATCCTATATTTACAAAGATGCCGGCTATTAATACATCATTAAAAATAAGGGTATTAGTAGTGTTTATATTCTGCACGGTAATATCAGTAGCTTTTAATTTAAATGATATTATAGAGAATTCAAATGAATACAAAAAAAGGTGGTATATATACATACCGGTTTTGGCAGTTTATACATTCATGGTTATATACCTTTCTTCAGAAAAACTTATAAAAGTAATGACTAAGAAAAACGGAACTTATTGGATGTATGAAAAAAGTATAATTGTATCTATAGCCATAGTTATCATAGTATCCGTGCTTATGTTTGTAAGTAAGAAAAATATATTCAAAGAATTTAAAGTTTACAATATTCTTCTTGCAATGTTGTTTTTGGTTACAGTATGGGATATGGCAGGCTTTGCCAAGGACTATCTGCCTTTAATCTCTAAGGATGCAGCAGGTATTCCATCAGAGACTGAATCTATACAGTATCTAAAGGATAACATGAGTGATACAGATAGATTTGCGGCGATAGGCGATTGGACATTGTATCCTAATATCGGAGAAATGTACGGTTTAAATGATGTTAGAGCCCATGATTTCGTGGTAAAAAATGAGGATATGTCTACATACTACAACGATATCAGTTCTGAATATACCAATGATGAGTTGCAAAAGATTAAAAAGCAGGGAGGAGAAAAACAATCTGTTACAAATGGTGGCAGCAGTATCAGTGGAACCAGAGCCAGATTTTTAGAGATATATAAACCTCAGCTGCTGGCGTACATAGGAACAAAGTATATCCTTGGTGAAAAGCTGGGAGATTACGAAGTGATTGGTGAGAATATATTTGATCCGGATAAAAATGTAGTAGGTGTATTCACACCTGGTATTATGATTGAGCAGAATATAGTTGCTCAAGCTGAATTTGTGGGATTGGATATTGCAGTTGCCAACTATGACCATGAAAATATATCTGAGAATGTTATGATAGTGGATTTGGTGGATGAAGAAGGTAATCTGTTGGAACAGAGCAGACATTGCTTTAAGGATATACAGAGTAATGATTATATTACTTTTGGATTCTCAAAATCTTATCCAAAGGGAAAGTACAAGATTAGAATATATACGGATCTGGAAACACCAAGTGAGGACCAGGTTACTATCTGGAGAAGTAATTATACTGTAGACGGATTTGAAATGACTTTAAATGGTGAGGCTTATACTGGAACGACAGTTATGAGATTCATTTATGAAAACCAATATTATGATATAGTAAAAATCTGTAATGATGGACTTATGATAGGGGAATTAAATGAATATGCACCTAAGGTAGAAATTGCAGAAAATGTTGTTAAGTGCAAAGATGAAGCAGAAGTATTAAAAAATATGGAAAATGAATACTATGCAGCTACCATGTATACAACTGCAGATGTAAAAGAAACATCTAAGGATGTAGGAAGGGATAGTGTATTTTTGTACAGCTATGATGACGATGAAATGACCATAGAATGCAGCCTTACGAAAGACAGATATGTTATGATAAATGACTATTATGACGAGAATTGGAAGGCATATGTGGATGGAAAAGAAGTAAAGATAATTAAATCCAATTATTTAACCAGAGCAGTGTTAGTTCCTAAAGGAGATACGACTTTGACATTAAAGTATGAAAATCCTACTAAAATGAAATTGTATTATATAACAGTTGCATCTCTGATACTTTGCATAATATTAATAATTATAGATGTTGTTTTATATGTAAGAAGAAAAAACTTGTAAATAAAAATATATCGGTATATAATTGATTAGATTATGGGCAAGTGTGTTTTGCTCATGTTTACGTAGATAATAAAAATAAAATGTGGAGGATATAGTATGAAACTCATAATACAGATACCTTGCTACAATGAAGCAGAGACTCTTGAGATTGCTTTAAATGACCTTCCAAGACAGATTGAAGGGGTTGATGAAATAGAATACCTTATCATTAACGACGGAAGTAAAGATGATACAGTTAAAGTAGCAAGAAACTGGGGTGTGGACTACATTGTTGACTTAAAGAGAAACAAAGGACTTGCTCATGGATTTATGGCAGGTATTGATGCATGTCTTAGAAATGGTGCGGATATTATTGTTAATACAGATGCAGACAACCAGTATAATGCAGATGATATAGAAAAAATTATAAGACCTATTATAGAGGGAAAAACTGATATCGTTATTGGTGCAAGACCAATTGATGAGACAGAACATTTTTCGCCACTTAAAAAGAAATTGCAGCATTTAGGAAGCTGGGTAGTTAGAAAAGCTTCTAACTCAGATATTCCTGATGCACCAAGCGGATTCAGAGCTTACAGTAGAGAAGCAGCCATGAGAATTAATGTTACTAATGAATACACATATACATTAGAGACAATTGTTCAGGCTGGAAGAGAAAAGATACCTCAGACTTCAGTGCCAATTAGAACAAATGCAGAGTTAAGACCATCAAGACTTTTCAATAGTATGTATGGTTATGTAAAGAAATCAATGGTAACTATTATGAGAGCATATCTCATGTATTCACCACTTAAGACATTTACATTAATTGCATTATTCCCATTAACTTTAGGACTTGGCATAGATATAAGATATTTAATTAAAAAATGGAAGGGTCAAGGTCAAGGCCATACACAGTCACTTATTCTTGGTTCAACTCTTACAATGATTGGATTTATGACATTTGTTATCGGTCTCGTTGCCGATCTTATTGCAAAATCAAGAAGAATTCTTGAGGATGTACAGTATCATACAAGAAGATTAGATTACGATAGAGAAATTAAGAATAATGAAAAATAATAATGACAAATCAACTCCTCTAAGTAGATTCCTACTTAGGGGAGAAAATAAAATAAAGAGAAATACTTTTTTCTGGAATGCATTCGGAGCAGTGATGAATTCATTCCAGACTATGCTTTTATTGCTGGTTATTACAAGAACCGGAAACGACAATGATTCAAGTATATTTGTAATGGCCTATGCAGTGGGAAATCTGGTTTTGAATCTGGGTAAATATGGCGTCAGACAATATCAGGTAACTGATGTAAATGAGGAGCATAGCCTAAAGGACTATATTCAAGCCAGATATGCTTCAATGACAATGATGATGGTTGCCATAGGAGCTTATTTGTTAGTTAAGATATTTAATGGTGGATACACAAGAGAAAAGGTAATAGTAATCCTTTGTATATGTCTTGTAAAAGCAGTGGAGGCTTTTGAGGATGTATATCAGGGAAGAATGCAGCAGAAGGGTCGTTTGGATACTGCAGGAAGAATTCTTGGAATCAGACTGTTAATATTTATTATTGGATACGCAGTAATGTATATCCTTACAAAGAACCTTGTGCTTACAAGTGTTGTTAATTTGGCTATCACAGTTGTTCTTTCTATAATAATGAATGGATGCGTAATGTATAAATTCAAAGAGGAAGACAGAGAGGCAGATAAGCATAGCGTAAACAGAATACTTATTGAATGTTTACCATTATGTGCATGCATGTGTCTTAATATGTATGTGGCAAATGCACCAAAGTATACTATAGATACTGTGGTTTCAGATGATATTCAAACCAAATTCAATATCATATTTATGCCTGTATTTATAATTGCATTACTTGCAAACTTTATATTCCAGCCATTCTTAAAAGGAATGGGAGAGACCTGGTCTGAAGGAAAAACAGGTAAGTTAGCAAGAACAGCTTTCAAGTTCACTATAGTAATAGTAATTATAGATTTGGTTATAACATTTGTAGGAAGCTTCATAGGAGCACCGGTGTTAGGAGCTGTATATGGAGTAAACCTTAAAGATATGAATAAAGAATTGATAGTATTTATGTTGGCAGGTGGACTTGTAGCACTTCAGAATCTCTATATTATGATAATCACAACCGTAAGACATCAGAAATATATGATATACGGATATATTGGAACCGGATTATTAATGTTGTTATTTAGTGGAAAAGCTTTGGGAAGTGATGGTTCCCACCTTCTCAGATTATGCGTATATTTCTTTGGGATATTGTCATTGTTGACAGTATATTGCATAGGACTTATAACATACGCTATTTTAAAGAGAAAGAAACAACAGGTAGAAGAGAGAAAGTAGAAGATGTAAAATGATATCATTAAAAGATAAGAAAATACTGTTTATTACAACTAAAAATCTCGATTATATAAGAAATAGTCAGGAAATCGAGATGCTTAAAGGATATACAGATAAGTTAGATATAATTGGATACACAGATAAAAGTTATCCTAAGAGATTAGCTAAGGTATACAAAGATATAATTCTAAGAAACATGTCAATATACGATGTGGTATTTATTGGATTTGCTCCACAGCTTATCCTTCCAATGTTTAATTGGAAATTTAAAAACAACATTGTAATTATAGATTTCTTTATATCGGTATACGACACCATGGTAAATGACAGAAAGAAGATACCTGAAAAAAGCATACCTGCTTCCCTTTGCAAGTGGTTGGATAAGGCATGCATTAAAAGGAGTAAAAAGGTCATTTGTGATACCAATGCTCACGGAGATTATTTTGCTGAAGAATTCAAGGTGGACAGACGAAAGATAAAGACAATGTATTTGAAAGCAGATGAAAGTCTTTATTATCCAAGACCACAGATAAAACCTGATGAGTTAAAAGATAAATACGTTGTGTTATATTTTGGTTCAGTACTTCCTCTTCAGGGAGTTGAAGTAATTATGGATGCCCTTAAGCAATTAAGATATGAGGAACAGATATATTTTTATTTTGTAGGACCTATAAAAGACAATATAGAAAAGGTCTATGCAGATAATATAGAATATATACAATGGTTACCACAGGAAGAACTTGCAGAATACATAAGCAGGGCTGACTTGTGTCTTGCCGGACATTTCAATAAGGAGATAGGTAAAGCTAGAAGAACCATACCTGGTAAAGCATATATTTACGAATTAATGCAAAAACCAATGATTCTTGGAGATAATCCTGCAACTCATGAACTGTTCGAAGAAGACGATAGTCATTTCTTCGTGGAAATGAGTAATCCACAGGCACTTTACGACAAAATCATGGAGCTTGCCAGTGGTTTGACAAATGAATGATAATAATGTAATGTTATTAAAGAATGAAAGAAAGGATATGTGCGAGGGAGCACTGAAAGGAAAGATTGAAATGAGAACATATTTAGTAACTGGTGGAGCTGGTTTTATCGGATCTAATTATATTCATTACATGTTTAAAAAATACGATAACGAGATTAAGATTATTAACGTAGATAAACTTACATACGCAGGTAATCTTGAGAATCTTAAAGATATAGAAGACAGAGATAATTATGAATTTGTAAAGGCTGACATTTGCGATAAGGAAGCAATTAAGAAAGTATTTACAGATAATGACATTGACAGAGTTGTACATTTTGCAGCTGAAAGTCATGTTGATAGAAGTATTAAGAATCCGGAAGTATTTGTTAAGACAAATGTACTTGGTACAGCAGTAATGCTTAACTGTGCTAAGGAAGCATGGGAACTTCCAGATGGAACATTTAAAGAGGGAAAGAAATTCTTACATGTTTCAACTGATGAGGTATATGGTTCACTTCCAGAAGATGATAACGCATTCTTCTATGAGACAACACCATATGATCCACATAGCCCATATTCAGCAAGTAAGGCTTCTTCGGACTTCCTTGTAAAGAGTTACATGGATACATACAAATTCCCAGCAAATATTACAAACTGCTCAAATAACTACGGACCATACCAGTTCCCAGAGAAATTGATTCCACTTATTATCAATAATGCACTTCAGGGAAAAGACCTTCCAGTATATGGTGACGGAAAGAATGTTCGTGACTGGTTATATGTAGAGGATCATGCAAAGGCAATCGATATGGTTCAGGAACAGGGAGAGCTTTTTGAAGAGTATAATATCGGTGGACACAATGAGAAGCAGAACATCGAGATTATTAAGATAATCATCGAGACACTTCAGGAAGAGCTTTCAGATGACGATCCAAGAAAAGCTCATATTAATGAAGGCCTTATTAAATATGTTTCAGATAGAAAGGGACATGATAGAAGATATGCTATCGCTCCAGATAAGATTAAGAAGGATCTTGGATGGTTCCCAGAGACAATGTTTAAAGAGGGTATTAAAAAGACAATTAAGTGGTATTTTGAAAATCAGGATTGGATGGCAAATGTTACCAGCGGAGATTATCAGAAGTACTACGAAGATATGTACAAAAATAGTTAATTAAATCAAGTGACTATATACAACACAGCTAGGCAAAATTACATTTTGAGCTGGCTGTGTTGTTTGTGTGTATAAATATTTATGATTTTGGAGAAATCCCTAATGAAAAAATTCAGGATTGCACAGGTAGGAAGTTTTGATGTAGAGAACTATGGAGATTTGTTGTTCTCATATGTATTCAAGGAAAATATAGAAAAATATCTAGAGGATATTGATATAACATTATTTGCACCTTTGAATTGTATATCTCCATTTACAAAGGATACTCAGGTATACTCTGTAAAGGAAATGGAGAAAATGCATAGCGAGAATCCCTTCGATGCCATTGTAGTTGGAGGAGGAGATCTTGTTCAGTTCAAAAAAATCATGGTTAAGCTTGCAGACGACCCGGATAGAGAAGTGGTATATGATGTACTATCAATGTGGTTTATCCCGGCAATGGTAGCTATGAAATATCAGGTGCCTATTATATGGAATTCCTTAGGGGTCCCTTTTGAATTAAGCGATATTCAACAACAGCTCATGGCTGAAGTTATGAAACAATCAGCCTATGTGACAGTTAGAGATGAATCATCCAGAGAAAACCTTGGTAAGGCGGCATCTGCCTTAGATGTCAAGGTGGTTACAGATTCTATTTTAAGCATAGCTAAAACAGTAGATTATAAGGATATGCAAAGTAGATTTGAAAATGTATATAAAAATTTGGATGTTGAATTCAATAAAGATAGTTATATCGTGGTTCATGTTAATAAGAATATAAAGGATGACGAAGGAAAGATACTGTGTGAACAGCTAAATGCTATTAAAGAAAAACATGGTGTGGATGTTGTTCTTATGCCAATTGGATATACTCTTGGAGATGACATGGGTATAACAAAGCTTAAGTCCATGGAAGATGGATTTGTGCAAATAAAGAAAAAACTTGAACCATACGACATGATGTCTGTTATAGCAAATGCAAAGTTTTATATAGGTGCAAGTCTTCACGGATGCGTAACTTCAACGGCATTTAAGATTCCTAATATTGTCTATAATTATAGTAAGCTGAATAAAATTGAAGGATTTCTTTCAAATGTAAAAAGAGATTACGCAGCACTGTATGATCCAAAGAAGTTAGCCCAATGCTATGATGAGGTGGCTTCTATGGAGATGCCTGATATACAAAAGCCATTACAGGATATAGAAGAACATTTTAAAAAAATGGCGGAGGTTATCAAAGAAGGTAGAAAAAAAGAGGCAAAGATTTCCAATGAGACATTAGATGAAATTATATATAATGAATCTGTGTATAGTAAGGAAGCTCAATACTACAAAAAGATAACCGAACAAAAAGATGTTCATATAAAAAATATTGAAGCAACAGTTGTTGACAGAGAAAACAAGCTTCAGACAGAAAAAGCAGAAAGAAAAGCCTTTGAAGAAAATGCTAACACAAAGATAGAGCAGTTAGAAACTCAGATAACAGAAAAAGATGACCATATATCTAATCTTCAGGGCATTATTGAAACATACAAAAAAGAGATAGAGAATCTTAGAAAAGCAGTAGATGACCAGGTAAAGGAAAAAGAAGCAATTCTTAATTCAACTTCTTACAAGATAACAAAACCATTACGAAAAGTGGCATCCATAACTAAGAAAAAATAAAATACAGGAGGAAGATATAATGAAAGGTATTATTTTAGCAGGAGGATCAGGAACACGTTTATATCCACTTACAAAGGCAGTATCAAAGCAAATTATGCCGGTTTATGATAAACCAATGATTTACTATCCATTATCAACACTTATGTTAGCAGGTATCAGAGAGGTACTTATAATCTCTACACCAAGAGACCTTCCTGTATTTCAGGAGTTATTTGGAACAGGTGAGCAGTTGGGAATGAACTTCTCATATGCTATACAGGAGCAACCAAGAGGACTTGCTGATGCATTTATTATTGGTGCAGATTTCATTGGAAATGATAGCGCAGCCCTTGTATTAGGTGATAACATTTTTTATGGACAGAGCTTCTCACAGGTACTTAAGAAAGCTGCTGCAAGAGAAAAAGGAGCAACAATTTTTGGATATTATGTAAAGGATCCAAGAGAGTACGGTGTAGTAGATTTTGATGAAAATGGAAAGGCTCTTTCTATTGAAGAAAAACCAGAGAATCCAAAGTCTAATTATGCTGTACCCGGACTTTATTTCTATGATAACGACGTTGTTGAGATTGCTAAGAATGTTAAACCATCTGCAAGAGGTGAGATTGAAATCACATCTATTAACAACGAATATTTAAACAGAGGAACACTTATGGTAGAGACTCTTGGAAGAGGATTTGCTTGGCTTGATACAGGTAATCATGACATGCTTCTTGACGCAGCTGATTTCGTAGCAGCATTCCAGAAGAGACAGGGACTCTACATTTCATGTATTGAAGAAATCGCTTATAAGAGAGGTTTCATAGATAAGGATCAGTTATTAAAACTTGCTGAGCCACTTATGAAGACAGCATATGGCCAGTATTTAGTAGATGTAGCAAACGGTTTATAATACAACTAAAAGAATAGATGTAAGGAGATTTTTAAAATGGGTAAGATTCAAGTTGAAACATGTGAAATTGAAGGATTAAAGGTTATTACACCTACAGTATTCGGCGATGAACGTGGATACTTTATGGAGACATACAATTATAATGATTTTAAAGAGGCAGGCATTGATCAGGAATTCGTTCAGGACAATCAGTCAAGCTCTAAAAAAGGTGTTTTAAGAGGTCTTCATTTCCAGATTAATTATCCACAGGATAAATTAGTTAGAGTTGTAAATGGAGCAGTTTTTGATGTTGCTGTAGATCTTAGAAAAGATTCTAAGACATATGGTAAGTGGTTTGGAGTATTACTTTCTGCAGAGAATAAAAAACAGTTCTTCATTCCAAAGAATTTTGCGCATGGATTCATCGTTCTTTCAGAACAGGCTGAATTCTGCTACAAATGTACAGATTTCTATCATCCAAATGATGAAGGCGGTCTTAAATGGGATGATCCGGAAATTGGTGTAGATTGGCCAATGCCAGAAGGAATGACAAAGGACGACCTTACAATTTCTGACAAGGATCATAAGTGGAATGGTATAAAGGATTTCGTTCCTAAGAATTAATTAAGAGTTTGAGATAGAATTTGACAGGAGCTGTAGGATTTTAATGGATGCTAAGTATCATGTGGATGCAGTTGATTATAAAATAATTGACAACAAAAAGGTTGTTGTTATAAACGGATGGTCTTACTCAAAAAACGGTGAAAGTTATGAAGTAAAGACTACAGTTAATTCAAAAAAATATCCAGCCGAAGTTCACAAAAAGAATAGACCAGACGTAAATGCAAAACTTCACATTCCAGATTCAGAAGAAGTAGGATTCGAGGTATTTGTCGAATTTGATAGTGAAACAAAGGAAAGCGATATTCACGAAATTGAATTATACCTGGGTACAAAGGTCGACTATAAGCGAATTTTTAAAATGGGCGAGAAGCGCATTAATAAAATGATGAGTGCATATAATGACTCTGTTAATCATATAGTGTACAGTATAGATGATTACATGGCTGATGGCCACTACATAACTTTAATGGGTTGGGTAGTAAATGTGTTTTCAGACGAAGCTGTGGACATAGCTATCTTTGATGAAGATAAAAAAGAATTGGAGATTCAGTTAACCAGAACTGAAAGAAAAGATGTTCTTGATATTGTATCTAAGAATAACAAGAACTTTATGCGAGGATTTAACGTTAACTTTAGATACAATTATAGAAAACAGTATTATATTGTTTTTAAGAGCAGTGATTCCATTATCAGGAAAAAGTTAGATGTTAATAAAATCATAAAAGACGAGGCCCGTAAAAAGAAAAAGAAGTTTAGTAAAAAGCAGTTTGTAAGGGAACTTACAATTAAGAAAAGTGCAGAAGCTACTAAGGTATTCTTGACAGAGGGACCATTGGCCTTTTATGAGAAGTATAGCTTAGGTGTAAAGGTTAATAGAAATGCAGAATATGCAAAATGGGTTAAAAAACATTTTGTTACAGAAGAGGAATTAGAGGCTCAGAGAAAACATAAATTCCAATATGAACCATTGATTTCCATAGCAATTCCGTTGTTTAAAACTGATCACAAGTTTTTGGATGATCTTATTGAATCCATACTTGGGCAATCCTATGGTAATTTCGAATTGTGCCTTGCAGATGCCAGTCCTGATAATGAATTAGAGAGATATATAAAGGAAAAATATCCGGATAAAAGAATTCTTTATAAGAAACTAAAGGATAATGCAGGCATTTCCGATAATACAAATGAAGCTTTAGATATGACTCATGGTGACTATATAATGTTCTCGGATCACGATGATGTATTATGTAAAGATGCGTTGTATGAAATGGTTAAAGCTATAAATGAAGACAGAACAATAGATGCAATATATACAGATGAGGACAAGATAAACTTTGAAAATAATAAGTTTTTTGAACCTCATTTTAAACCTGACTTTAGTATCGATTTACTAACAGATGTTAATTACATATGTCATATTTTCATGGTTAGTAGAGAGTTATATGAAAAGGCAGGTAAGTTAAACAGAGAATTTGATGGTGCACAGGATTACGATTTTGTATTCCGTTGCGTTGAACAGGCTAAGAATGTTTATCATGTTCCAAGGATTCTATATCATTGGAGATGTCATGAGAAGTCCACAGCAGCTAATCCAAAGAGTAAAATGTATGCCTTTGAAGCTGGTAAAAGAGCTATCGAAGCTCACTATAAAAGAGTGGGTATTCAGGCAACTGTTGATATCACAAAGAATCTTGGACTTTACAAGAGTCATATAAAGGTTGAAGGAGAACCTTTGGTTTCAATTCTTATACCAACAAAGGACCACATAGATGATCTTGATAAATGTCTTAAGTCAGTATTTAAGAAAACAACTTATAAAAATTATGAGATTATTGTTATAGAGAATAATAGTGAACTAAAGGAAACCTTTAACTACTACAAGAAGATTGAAAAGGATCCAAGAGTTAAGGTGGTATATTGGAAGAATGAATTCAACTATGCTGCCATCAATAACTTTGGTGCAAAGCATGCAAATGGTGACTATTATATTCTTCTCAATAATGATACAGAGGTAATTGCCAAGAACTGGATAGAGGAGATGCTTGGCTATTGCCAACGAAAAGATGTTGGCATAGTTGGTGCCAGACTTTATTATCCGGATGATATAATTCAGCATGCAGGAGTTATCTTAGGTTTTGGCGGAATAGCTGGTCATGCGGCTATTGGACAAAGCAGATATGAATTAGGATACATGGCAAGACCATGGACGGTACAGGACATGAGTGCTGTTACAGCGGCATGTCTCATGGTAGATGCAAAGGTATTCAAAGAAGTAGAAGGTCTTGATGAAACATTTAAAGTGGCCTTTAACGATGTAGATTTCTGTATGAAGGTTAGAGATAAAGGATACCTTATAGTATATAATCCAGCGGTAGAGCTTTATCATTATGAATCCAAGTCTAGAGGATATGAGGATAATCCTGAAAAGGTTGCCAGATTTAATTCAGAGATTAAGAGATTTAGAGATAAATGGAGCAAAGAACTTGAGGATGGAGATCCATTCTACAACAAGAACCTTTCTCTTGATAAAGCAGACTATTCGTTAAGAGGCGAGAACGAGAAACTTGCCTAAGGATTGATATAAATTTAGGAGAAAAATTGATGAGTAGATATTTTCAGAATCTCAAGAAATTCCTTCCCCTATTAAAGGAACTGGTTTCGAGAGATATCAAAACAAAATACAGACGTTCAATTCTAGGCGTATTCTGGACATTACTTAATCCATTGCTTATGATGATTGTACTTTCTGTAGTATTTTCACATTTGTTTAGATTTCAGGTTGAGAATTTCCCGGTATACCTTTTGTGTGGACAGGTTATATTTAACTTTTATAATGATGCAACAACCTCGGCTATGTCATCAATATTAGCCAATGCATCCCTTATAAGAAAAATGTACATACCAAAATATCTTTTTACTATATCAAAGATATTATCCAGCGTAATAAATATTATGGCTTCATTTTGTGCATTAATAATTGTAATGGTGTTTATGAGAATAGAACTTCATTTGACAATATTATTATCAATAATTCCAATTGCCTTGTTAATAGTATTATCAACAGGAGTCGGTCTTATAATTGCTGCATACACAGTAAAATTCAGGGATATTCTTCATTTATACAGCGTATTTACAACAGTACTTATGTATTTGACACCAGTAATTTATCCTATGACTATATTGCCAGAGGGTGGATTGGTACGTAAGATAGTAAGAATTAATCCAATAACAAACATTCTTGAAATGTTTAGAGATGTGGTAATGTATAATACATTCCCGGATTGGAAGATATGTTTAGCAGCATTTTTGCCAAGCGTATTGTTGTTTTTCCTGGGAATTGTAGTATTCTACAAGAGACAAGATTCATTTATCATGGATATTTAATGGAGGCAGATTATGAGTGATTATATAATTGAAGTTGAAGATGTGTCCATGAAATTCAATCTGGCTAAGGAAAAGGTAGATAACCTTAAGGTGTACATTATAAAAGTTTTAAAACGCCAGATATCCTATGATGAATTTTGGGCACTAAAAAATATAAGTTTTAATATTGAAAGAGGCGACTCTGTGGGACTTGTAGGGTTTAATGGAAGCGGTAAAAGTACACTTCTTAAAACCATTGCCGGAGTCTTAAAGCCAACTAAGGGTGATGTTAGAGTACATGGTAATATAGCTCCCCTTATAGAGTTAGGTGCCGGTTTTGATATGGACCTTACAGCTAGAGAAAATGTTTTCTTAAATGGAGCCATTCTTGGATATTCCAGAAAAGAGATGGAGGAATACTACGAGGATATCGTTGAGTTCTCGGAGTTAAGAAGCTTTATGGATGTACCAGTTAAAAACTTTTCTTCAGGTATGTTGGCAAGACTTGCATTTGCAATAGCAACAATTGGAACTCCGGACATTCTCATAGTAGATGAGGTATTGGCTGTAGGTGATTATAAGTTCCAGGAGAAATGTATGAAGAGAATACAGTCAATGATTGATAATAAAGCAACTATTCTTTTCGTATCTCACAGCATAGATCAGGTAGAAGCTCTTTGTAAAACAGTGGTATGGATAAATAAGGGTGAACTAAAAATGATAGGTGATTGCGCAACTGTATGCGAAGCCTACAGACAATCATAGGATTGGAGAATTATGATGAAGCAGATAATACGTAAAACCATTATCGCTATAGTAATCATAGCTATATTAATGGTATTTAATATATGGTATGCTTTTGTAACCAAAGAAGTAAAGTTATATGACAAGTCAGTTGATTCAGGAGCATATAATAAAATAATAAATGTAAATAGTGATACAGTTCTTACCCAGGATTTTAAATGTAATTATGAAAATCTTTCTAAAGTAAGCATTTTCCTTGCAACAAATGCCAGAACAAACGCAGGTGAAATGAACATTACTATTACAGAGAAGGGTACAAAAAATGTATTAGCAAAAAAATCCTATGATGTATCAACTCTTAAGGATACAGAGTTTAATGAGTTTAAATTTGATACAATCAAAGATTCTAAGAATAAAGAGTTAACAATGACTCTTACCTTTGACTTTGAAACAGAAGCAGATACACTTGTATTTTACAAGACCATAGGAAGTAAAGAAGCAGGAGCACAGAATATAGTTGAGGCTGGTAATGCAGTAGTAGTTACATCTGCAGGACAGGAGATTACAGACAAAGAAACTCTTAGCAATCCATTTGTAATGAAAGTATATGCTACAAAGGTATTTGATTTGGAAACAATACTGGTGCTTATAGTATTTGAAGTATACATTTATTTGTTTATGAAATTGTTATATAAATATCTCGCATAACAGGTTGAATTCATAGAATTATTAGGAGAATATATGGATATTAAATATAATATTGAGGGTATAGGTTATAGAGGAAAAGTTGAAAACAGATTCTTTTATATAAGAGGCTGGTGTTTTGAAAAGTCAGGTAAGGAATATAACCTTATTGCCAGAGTAAATGAAGATTATGTGGAACCGGCTATTGCGTGGAATAATAGGGAGGACGTAGAAAAAACCTATCCTGAAAGCGCTAAAACTAAGAATCTGGGATTTGATGTAAGAATACCGGTAAGTAAAGATATCAATATTGCTACCCTTAACAAAGTTGAGTTGTTGGCAGTTGTTGGAAAAGAGCAAAAGGTTATTTATACATTTTCCAATGCCAATATTGAAAAACTTATAACGGATTTTAACAAAAAGAATAAAAAAATATATTATAAATTAGATAGAGCAGACATCAGAGATGGTTATGTAACTTTATCAGGCTGGGCTTTAAGTTTATACCACGATGAACAGGTGAATTTATATTTCACGGACTCTAATGGAGAAGATGTGGAAGCAAAATTCGTGGAAATAGACAGAAAAGACGTTGTAAATGCCCTCTCTCCTAACAATAAGAATTACAAATGCGGATTTAATATTATATTTAAATACGATGAGAGTAAAAAGTATGTTCTGGGCCTTAAGTCAAAAAATAATTACGAGATAGTTGATATAGATGTGGAAAAGCTTGTAAAGAAGACAAAATTTAGAGATGCCCACAAGTTAAATCTTGTAGATATGGCTAAGAGATTTACATTTAAAAGGGCGGCTAAAGGTATCAAGATTTTATTTACAGAAGGTCCATCATCATTTTATAAAAAACTAACTGAAAATGTAGTAAATAACACAGCTATAGAGTATGGTAAATGGACTAAAAAGCATTTTGTTACTGAAGAAGAGTTAGATGTTCAGAGAAATCACAAATTTGATTTTAATCCCCTTATAAGTATAGCCATCCCTCTTTATAAAACAGATCATGGTTTCTTAAAGGAACTTATTGATTCAATTATGGAACAATCATATTCTAACTTAGAGTTATGTCTTGCAGACGCAAGTCCAAGCGATGAATTGAAGGCTTTTATTCAGGAGGAGTATCCAAAAGAAACAAGAATTAAATATAAGAAATTGGATAAAAACATTGGAATATCAGAGAACACCAATGAAGCTCTTTGGATGTGCACAGGAGACTATATAATGTTTTCTGATCACGACGATGTATTATGTAAAAATGCATTATATGAAATAGTATCAGCACTTAACGAAGACAGATGTATTGATGCAATATATACTGACGAAGATAAAACTGACTTTAAGGGTAAGAAGTTTTTTGAACCACATTTCAAACCGGATTTCAGTATCGATCTTTTAACAGATGTTAACTATATCTGTCATATATTTATGGTTAGCAGAGAGTTGGCAGATAAAGTATCTGAAACAGTAGACGGAAAGAAAATGTATCTTCGTGGTGAATATAATGGAGCACAGGATTACGACTTTGTTCTTAGATGCGTAGAACAGGCAAATAAGATTCATCACATTCCAGAGATTCTATATCATTGGAGATGTCATGAAGCATCAACTGCAGCTAATCCAAAGAGTAAGATGTATGCTTTTGAGGCTGGTAAAAAGGCCATCGAAGCTCATTATGAAAGAGTTGGAATTAATGCCAAAGTTGAACTTACAAAGAATCTGGGAATATACAGAAGTCATATTGAAATAGTAGGCAATCCATTAGTGTCAATTATAATCCCGAACAAGGATCATACAGATGATTTGGATAAGTGCTTAAAATCAGTATTTAAAAAGACCACATATGACAATTATGAAATTATAATTGTTGAAAACAATTCAGAACTGGATGAGACCTTTAAATATTACGAAAAGATTCAAAAGGAACACAGTAATGTAAAGGTGGTATTCTGGAAGGATAAATTCAATTATGCTGCAATTAATAACTTTGGTGCAGGCTTTTGTAAGGGAGACTATTACATTCTTCTTAACAATGACGTGGAGGTTATTGCAAAGAATTGGATTCAGGAGATGCTTGGATATTGTCAGCGTGAAGATGTAGGAATTGCCGGGGCATTATTGTTCTATCCGGATGATACAATTCAACATGCTGGAGTTATCTTAGGATTTGGCGGAATCGCAGGTCATGCAGCAATTGGCCAAAGTCGATATGAATTAGGATATATGGCCAGACCATTTGAAACCCAGGACATGAGTGCAGTAACAGCAGCTTGTCTTATGGTAGATGCCAAGGTATTCAAGGAAGTTGAAGGCTTGGATGAAACATTTGAAGTAGCATTTAACGATGTGGATTTCTGTATGAAAGTTAGAAAGGCAGGATATCTAATAGTATATACACCATATTGTCAGTTGTATCACTACGAGTCAAAATCAAGAGGATACGAGGATACACCTGAGAAGGTGGAGCGATTTAACGGGGAAATAGCTAAGTTTAAGGCTAAATGGTCTAAAGAGCTTGAAGCTGGCGATCCATTTTATAACAAGAATCTTTCTCTTATTAGAGCTGATTACTCAATACGAGGTGAAGACGAAATATTAGCATAAATATTAACAGAAAGCAGGCTATATATGAATAAAGTATCTGTAATAATACCTAATTATAACGGTATGAAATTTGTAAATGACTGCATGGTTTCTTTGCAGAAACAAAACTATAAAGCATTTGATATAATAATCATAGATAACTATTCTACAGATGGAAGCTATGAATATCTTGTAGACAATTATCCAGAGGCAATCATTAAACGTATGGATAAAAACTATGGTTTTAGCATCGCTGTTAATGAAGGTATAAAAATGTCAGAGACAGAATACGTACTTTTGTTAAACAATGATACAGAGGTAGATCCTAATTTTGTAGGTGAATTGGTTAAAGCAATAGAAAAAGATGATAAGATATTTGCAGTAAGCAGTAAAATGATTAGCTACTGGGACAGAAAAGTAATGGATGACGCTGGAGATTTATATAATTTATTTGGTTGGGCATTCCAAAAAGGCGTGGGACGTTCCATAAATGAATATAATAAAAAATCCAATGTGTTTACTGCATGTGCCGGAGCGGCTATTTACAGAAAGAAAGTATTTGAAAAAATAGGTTATTTCGATGAAAAACATTTTGCTTATCTTGAAGATATTGATATAGGCTACAGGGCAAGAATATATGGATATAAGAATGTATATTGTCCAACAGCTATTGTATATCATATGGGTTCAGCTACATCAGGCTCAAAGTACAATTCATTTAAGGTAAAGCTTTCTGCTAGAAATAATATTTATTTGATTTATAAGAATACACCTGTATGGCAGTTTATTATGAACTTCCCATTTTTATTTGCAGGTTTTACAATTAAGGCATTGTTCTTTAAAAAGATTGGTTTTGTTAAGGACTATATAGCTGGAATCAGAGAAGGAGTTCTTACAAGCTACAGATTAAAAAGAATCGATTTTGATAAAGAAATGCATAAGAGATGTTTAATAATTGAATTAGAGTTAATTGCGAATACTTTTGTATATGTTAAGGATTATCTTGACAGAAGAAGCAAAAAGGAAAGCTGAAAGAGTGATTACCGATGATTAAAGATAATCAAAAATATTTTAATAGATTAACATTAATAATGGATTTTCTGGTTATCATGTTTTCGTATTTCGTAGCGTGGTACTTAAAGTTTAAGACACCACTTTTTGATGCGGAACATGAATATGGACGACTTCCATTTTCTCAGTATATGAGTGCGTTAGTGATAATTGCGCCATTATTCTTAGTGTTGTATGTTTCATTTCACATGTATACCTCAAGAAGAATTCAGGGAGCAGTTACAGAAATTGCCAATATAATCAGAGCTAACAGTCTGGGTATAATTCTTGTGCTTACAGCTTTGTATATAACAAGACAGCATGACTATTCCAGAGAAATGTTGTTCATCTTTTATATTATAAATATGCTGTTGGAAATTGCTTTCAGACTTTCTATAAGAGCAATTCTCAGGGCAATAAGAAAAAGTGGTTTTAACATGAAGCATATTCTGATTGTTGGATATTCGAGGGCAGCAGAATCGTATATTGACAGAATCAGAATGTTTCCACAGTGGGGATTTGACATTTTAGGTATCCTTGATGACAAGGTGGAAATGGGATTAAATTACAATGAAGCAATAGTTTTTGGCAGAACTTCAGATTTGGAAAAAATTCTTGCCGAAAACAGCTTAGATGAGATTGTAATTGCACTTAATCTAGATGAATACGGCAAACTGGCTGATTTAGTTAAAATATGTGAAAAGTCCGGAGTTCACACACAGTTCGTTCCGGATTATAATGAGATTATTCCTTCTAGACCGTACACAGAGGACATTATGGGCTTACCTGTAATAAACATCAGATATGTTCCATTGTCTAATACATTTAATGCAATTGTTAAAAGAGCATTTGATATCCTGTGTTCCAGTGTAGGACTTATAATCCTATCACCGTTATTGTTGGTGATATGTATAATTATAAAAGCTACGTCTAAAGGACCTCTTATTTTCAAGCAGGAAAGAGTAGGTTTTAGAAATGAAACATTCATGATGTATAAATTTAGAAGCATGAAAGTTCAGGATGAAGCCGAGGAAAAGAAGGCGTGGACGGTTAAGGATGACCCTCGAGTTACAAAATTTGGTAAATTTATTCGTAAAACAAGTCTTGACGAATTGCCACAATTGGTTAATATATTAAAGGGTGATATGAGTATAGTTGGACCTAGACCTGAAAGACCTTTCTTCGTTGAAAAATTCAAAGAAGAGATTCCTAGATATATGATTAAGCATCAGGTAAGACCGGGACTCACCGGTTGGGCACAGGTAAATGGTTTACGTGGAGATACATCCATAAAGAAAAGAATAGAGTATGACCTTTATTATATAGAGAACTGGACTTTTTGGTTTGATATAAAAATAATGTTCCTTACAATATTCAAAGGTTTTGTAAATAAGAACGCTTATTAGCGATATTCAGAATGGAGACACTATGGCATCTAGATATAGAAATAAGAATAGCCGAGGAAAAGTGGCTAAATGGAAAGTTGCTTTATTAAGTTTTGAGGCATTAGTTATTGTTATGTATCTGCTGGTTACTTCGGTATATGCATGGTACAAGGTAGATAAGATAGGATTTATCAAAGCTGCTTCTAAGAGTACAATTCTTAGAGGCCTAATCAGTGGAACTGATACAGCTAAGAGTTATGAAAAAAATGTTCAAGATAAAGATTTTAACAAGGATAATGTAAAGATAAACGAAGGTGTGTCTAAGAAAACGGAGACATATCTTAACATAGCATTATTTGGTATCGACTCAAGATCTGAGGATTTCGATGATGGTTCAAGAAGTGATTCTATTATCGTAGTAAGTATTAACAGTAAGACAGGAAAGGTTAGAATGGCCTCTGTTTATAGAGATACCATGTTAAAAATAACAGATAGTGATGGAGACGTTACTTACACAAAGGCAAATGCAGGTTTTGCCGTTGGTGGTGCTGAAGGTGCCATTAATATGTTAAACACTAACCTGGATTTAAATATTACAGATTATGCAGTTGTTAACTTTACAGGCCTTGCAACAATCATCGACAAGCTTGGCGGAATTGATGCAAAGATCAGTTGGGATGAATTAACATATATCAACGGATATCTTACTGAGACTAGAAAGATTACAGGACTTGATACTCCTGACCTTACAGCTGCTGATTATGGTGAAGATGGATCAGTTCACTTAACCGGACTTCAGGCAACAGCTTTCTGTCGTATCAGATATGTACCATTTACAGATGTAGATGGACAGATATATAATTACGACTATGGTAGAACTGCAAGACAGAGATTCGTAATTAAACAGTTAGTTGAGAAAGCTAAGGCAGCCGGATCAGATCAGGTTATATCTATTGCCAAGGATATCCTTAACCAGGGTTCAGGTGATGAGAAGATATTTGCCACAAGTTTATCTATCAACGAAATTTTAGACCTTATACCAACAGTTCTTGATTTTGAATTAGGAGAGTCAATTGGATTCCCATTCACATGTGATACTCCAAAGGTAAATGGAGCCAGCATGGTAGTAGCTCAAGGTCTTACATACAATGTATCTAAGTTACACGATGCCATGTTTGATGAAAAGAACTATGAACCAAGTTCTACCGTTAAAGAAATAAGTGATTACATAACCAGTTATACCGGTGTACCGACAGTGGTATTAGAGGGAGATGAAGATACTGTTAATGAATACGGAAGTACTTCAAATGAAGATGATTATTCAACAGAAGGCAACAGTAATTCAAATTACTAAATAATGATTATAACTGCCGCACAAAAGTGCGGCAGTTTTTTAGGTTCACCTAATCAACAAATTCATATTACAATTCTTACAGATTATGTTAAAAATATTTACAATTTTTATACACAAAATAGACACAAGAGGTAAGTATTATAATACATGTAAAAAAGATAGCAGTTGCACTTTAAAGAAAATGTGTGCATGGCAAATTATAAGTGGAAGGTGGTTTTTAAAATGAACGAAGAATACAAATCAGACGAGAATTTTGAAAATAATCCAGAGGAGCTGAATAACGATCAGACAGATAATAACAAAGAAGTGTATAACAACCAGGCAGACAGCACTCAGGAAATGTATAATACAGTAAATAATGTTCAGGAAACTGTAAATGATTCAGTAAATACACAGAGTTCTGGTAAGAAGAAAAAACATAAAAAAGATAGAAATAAAAGAAGCTCATTTGTGTTAGTTTCTGTGGCAGCTATTTTAACAGTAACTGTAATTACTATAGGAATTCTTTTTGTTGGATCCGGAAGATCAGGATTTTTAAATAGTACATCTAACAAAACTTATGATAAGGTAAGCACAACAAATACTGTAGATGCTAATACAAATGATTCAAAAACAAAGGTGACAACTACAAAATCAGACAGTTCATCATCAAGCACAAATGAAGCAGTAGTAACAGATGTTTCAGCAGTTGTTGAGGAGGTAATGCCTTCCATAGTTGCTATTACAAGTACATCAATTGTTGAAAGTGGATTCAGTAATGACTGGTATGATTATTACTTTGGATACGGAAACGGAAACGACGGTGGAACTTATGAAGAAACAGGCGCAGGTTCAGGAATAATTATTGGACAAAGTGATTCAGAACTTCTCATTGTTACTAACAATCATGTAGTTGAGGGTGCAGACAGTTTACAGGTTCAGTTCATAGATGAAGAAACAGTAGATGCTGCTATTAAAGGAACTGATTCTAGTAATGACCTTGCAGTAGTGGCAGTGAAGCTTGAAGATATTCCAGAAGATACAATGAAGGAAATCAAAGTAGCTACCATTGGAGATTCAGATGCTCTTAAAGTTGGCGAGGGAACAATTGCTATTGGAAATGCATTAGGATATGGACAGTCAGTTACTACAGGTGTAGTTAGTGCATTAAATAGAGAAGTAGAATACGAAGATGGTTCAAAAATGGATTTAATACAGACAGATGCAGCTATTAATCCGGGTAATAGTGGTGGAGCTCTTCTTAATATGAAGGGTGAAGTTATTGGAATTAACGCTGCTAAGTATTCATCATCATCAGTTGAAGGAATGGGATTTGCAATTCCTATTTCAAATGTAGAAGATATCATTAACGAACTTATGAATGAAGAGACAAAAGAAAAAGTTGATGATGAAGAAAGAGGATATTTAAATATCAATGGTAGAGATATTACCAGCACCATGAGTGAAGAATACAACATTCCGGTAGGTGTATATGTTGTAAATGTTACAAAGGGTGGTGCAGCTGACAAGGCAGGACTTCAGGAAAATAGTGTTATTGTTGGAATTGAAGGAAAAACCGTGGATTCCATGGAAGAACTTCAGGAACAGTTACAGTATTATGCTGCAGGAGATAAAATTACAATAACAGCCAAAGTTCTTGAGGGAAATGAATACGTAGAAAAAGAATACAAAATAACCCTTGATGCAAAACTAAAAGATTAAAACATAAAAGATTTAAATAGATAGCAAGCTGTCTCATTAAGATATTAGTGAGACAGCTTTATTTGTTATTGTGGGAAAGTAAAACAGCATTAGGAATATATTAAAGATGTTTATTTTAGATAGCATAATAAAAATAAATTTGATATACTAAGAACGTTATGTTAAGAAAGTGAATGGTGATAATGTATGGAAGAATATAGAGATGATGAATACGAAAAAATATGCATGATTTGTAAGAGACCAGAAACTGTTACAGGTAAGCAGATTTCTATGCCTGGAGGTATAACAGTCTGTCCGGACTGTATGCAAAAGACTATGGATCAAATGGGTTCTAGTCCGCTTACAATGCAGATAACTCCTGAGATGATGGAAAACTTTGATTATGAGCAGGCAATTAAAGAGATGATGGGAGCAACAGATTCTTATAATCAGTATGAAGAACCAGAGGAAAATGAAGATTCTAATGACGACCAGGAATCAGAAAAAAGTGAAGAAGAAATAGAAAAGGAGAAAAAAAGAAAATCAGAGATTCATTTTATAAATATGGCAGATCTCATGGGAGGGATGCCCAACCAACCAAAGATTAAAAAGAGAAAGCCGGGAGAAAAGAAAGAACCACTAATCCAGTTAAAGGATATTCCGGCACCACACAAGATAAAGGAAGCTTTAGATGAATATGTAATTGGACAGGAAATGGCAAAGAAAGTAATTTCCGTAGGAGTTTACAATCATTATAAGAGAGTAGCAACAGAGTATGAAGAGGGCAAGGTTGAGTTAGAAAAATCCAATATGCTTATGATTGGACCAACAGGTTCAGGTAAGACATATATGGTAAAGACATTAGCCAGAATTTTAAACGTACCGCTTGCAATAGCAGATGCTACATCCCTTACGGAAGCAGGATACATTGGAGATGATATAGAAAGTGTTGTTTCCAAACTATTAAAAGCTGCAGATAACGACGTGGATAAGGCTGAAAATGGAATAATATTTATTGATGAGATTGATAAAATTGCCAAGAAAAAAAATGCCCATTCTAGAGATGTTAGCGGAGAAAGCGTTCAGCAGGGACTTTTGAAGTTATTAGAGGGAAGTCTGGTTGAAGTACCAGTAGGTTCCAACAGCAAAAGCCCAATGGTACCAATGACAACAATTGATACTAAAAACATTTTATTTATTTGTGGTGGAGCATTCCCTGACTTGGAAGAAGTAATTAAGGAAAGACTAAACAATCAGGCATCTATTGGATTTATGGCAGACCTTAAAGATAAATATGATAATGTAAATGATATTGTAAGACAGGTTACCACAGATGACCTTAGAAAATATGGAATGATTCCAGAATTTTTAGGACGTCTTCCTGTTGTATTTACATTGGATGGCCTGACGGAAGACATGTTGGTGGAAGTATTAAAAGAGCCAAAGAATGCTATATTAAAACAGTATGAAAGACTTTTAGAGATAGATGAAGTGAAACTTGAATTCACTGATGGAGCTATGAAGGCTATTGCCAGAAAAGCTTTGGAGAAAAATACCGGAGCCAGAGCGTTAAGATCTATATTAGAGGCTTCTATGTTGGATATCATGTATGAGATTCCAAAGGATGATAACATTGGAAAGGTTATCATAACTGAGGATTATATAGAAGGTCATGGTGCACCAAAGATTGAGATGAGAGGAGCCTATGAGTAACAAGTATTACGCAGTAAAGGTAGGCAGGAACCCGGGAATATATATGACCTGGGATGAATGTAAAGAACAGGTGAATAAATATCCCAAGGCTGAATTTAAAAGCTTTACTACTATGGAAGAAGCACATGCATTTATGGAAAATAAAACTGTTGAAGTAGAGATTGATTCTAAGGACACGGCTGTGGCATATGTAGATGGAAGCTTTAATGTAGATACAATGGTATATGGTTATGGAGTTGTAATGATGTATCATGGAAGGGAAGAATATTATAAAGGTTCCGGCAATGAAGAAAACATGTCTGCCATGAGAAATGTTGCCGGGGAGATACTTGGTGCTACGTATGCTATGAAATATGCCTATGACCATGATATTAAAAATCTGGTAATTTACCATGATTATGAAGGAATAGCCAAATGGTGCTTAGGAGAATGGAAAACTAATAAGTTAGAGACGCAGACATATAAAAATAAATACCAGGAATATTCAAAAAAAGTAAATATAAGTTTTGTTAAAGTAAAAGGACATTCTGGAGATAAATATAACGATTTGGCAGATGCATTGGCAAAGGAAGCGGCTGGAGTTGAGTAAAATATTTATAATATAAAAGTAGCTATGGTGTAGTGTGATATGTCTACTTGACAGGGGCATATCAGTGACCATAGCTACTTTTTGTATATTAGTATTTAATAAATTTTTGAAAGCAATGAGGCTTTAATAAAACCTTTAAATAGAGGATGAGGTCTGTTTGGCCTTGATTTTAACTCAGGATGTGCCTGAGTTGCCACAAACCATGGATGATTAGGAAGTTCAATCATTTCTACAATTCTGTTATCTGGAGACATGCCGGAAAGCAAGAGACCATTAGCGCATAAATCCTCTCTATAGTCATTGTTTACTTCGTAACGGTGTCTGTGGCGTTCATGAATTTCCTTTGAACCATACATTTCATAAGACTTGGAAGACTCGTTTAAAATACAAGGGTAAGAACCAAGTCTAAGGGTTCCTCCTATATCAGTAACGCCATTTTGTTCTGGCATAAGATTAACAACAGGATGAGAAGAGTTAGGATTGAACTCAACGCTGTGGGCATCTTTATAACCAATAACATTTCTGGAGAATTCTACAATGGCCATTTGCATGCCAAGACATATTCCAAAGAAAGGAATATCATTTAATCTGGCATATTCAATGGAATAAATCATACCATCAATACCTCTGTCACCGAATCCACCTGGGACAATTATTCCGGAAATGTTTTTAAAAATTTCTTTACAGTTTTCTCTGGTAACCTTTTCAGAATCTACCCATTTTATATTTACCTGAGCGTGATTGGCAATACCTGCATGTTTTAAAGCTTCAACGACGCTTATGTATGCGTCATGAAGAAAAGTGTATTTTCCAACCAGGGCGATATTTACTGTTTCTGTGAGATTCTTACTGGCTTCAATCATGTGAATCCAGTCTGTTAAATCAGGAGTTCGGTTTTCGAGATTTAAGCAATCACAGATAACTTCTGCTAAGTGTTCTTTTTCCATGGCAATAGGCGCTTCGTAAACAGAAGGAAGGTCTAAGTTTTCAAGAACATGGGATGAAGGTACATTACAGAATAAGGCAATCTTTTCTCTGATGCTTAAAGATAATGGTAATTCTGTACGACATACGATGACGTCAGGCTGAATACCCATTCCCTGTAACTCTTTAACACTTGCCTGGGTAGGTTTAGTTTTCATTTCCTGGGATGCTTTTAAATATGGAATAAGGGTAACATGAATAAGGGCCGCATTTTCATGACCAACGTCATGTTGAAACTGTCTGATAGCTTCCAAAAAAGGCTGACTTTCGATGTCACCAACGGTACCACCAACTTCTATTATGGCGATTTCAGTTTCGTCAGTATTGTAGTTTCGATGAAAACGACTTTTGATTTCGTTGGTAATGTGAGGAATGACCTGTACAGTACCTCCACCGAAATCTCCGCGTCGTTCCTTTTGAAGAACAGACCAGTAGATTTTACCAGTTGTTACATTAGAATTTTTAGTGAGACTTTCGTCTATAAACCTTTCATAATGACCAAGGTCAAGGTCAGTTTCGGCTCCATCGTCAGTTACGAACACCTCGCCGTGCTGTATTGGATTCATAGTTCCAGGATCAATGTTGATATAAGGGTCGAATTTCTGCATTGTGACTTTGTAGCCACGAGCCTTGAGAAGTCTTCCAAGAGAAGCGGCAGTTATTCCTTTGCCGAGACCGGATACGACTCCTCCTGTTACAAATACGTATTTAACAGGCATAAATATCCTCCTATTAAATCACAAAAAACACGTTTCAGATTATAACTCCATAAAAAATAAATTACAAGAAAAATAAAAATATATGAAAAAATTTTTTTGTATGTTATAATCATTCACTGTGGGAGAAACACATTTTTAACACGCCGTGAGCAAGAAATCCCCCACCTCTATAGGTGACCGGATGAATTGCGATAAACACGGCGTTTCTTGACTTTTGTATATGATAATATTATAATCTAATTGTAAATCAGTCGTATGTATAATAAAGGATATAAATATTGTGAAATTAGATAATAATAATCATTCAGTGTTCATGTTGCGTTATCACCTTATCATGTGCGTAAAGTACCGCAACAAGGTGATAGATGACAAAATCTCAATCCGTCTCAAAGAAATATTTGAGAAGATTGCTCCTACATATAACATTACGTTAGAAGAATGGAACC
>JAEIGA010000961.1_pt1 | contig 43279 bp, 38 predicted proteins | sample 9270691 | NCBI WGS metagenome assembly JAEIGA01 (sample SAMN17057246, study PRJNA624740) | gut metagenome | biome: biome; isolation source: fecal sample | host: Bos grunniens | place: China: Xizang | collected 2019
CGTGCATTGGCTCGAAGAGGCTATGCACGGAATGGGATTTATATTGAATAGAATCTGAAAGATTCATTAGTCTCTACAATTAATGTTTCCTTCCGAAACTAAACCTCTCTAATACATTACCGGGCTTATCCACTGTGTGGCTAAACCCGGCTATATACTAATAAACCCCTTTGGGGTTGCATTTGTTATTGAAAACTTTTATCGGACACCAATATATTTTTTCTATTTCTCGTAGCTTTTAGCCATAAATGCAAAGAGAGCAATATCTCACGATAGCACTCTCCTTAAATCTACAATCTATAAAAACATATATATTTTGAAAAAACGGTCTTTTTTTTGATGCAAAAAGTATTTGTTTTATTCATTACCCCAAAAATATGTAAAATAATTCAACCTGCCAAACATTTTTCCACAAATATTCTCATCTTTTCGCATTTATTTCACTCTAAGCACCACACAATGCCACACAATAATGTTATGCAGCATCTTTTTGCTATTTCTGTGGTTTACGACGTATATATTGAGCCAATTCTAAAACCCATGGAAATGGAGATTTATATACCACTCGATTATCAGCCACCACACTTTTATACAGTTGCAATGCCTCTTCAATTGAATCGGTTGACGCAACTGCGACAAAATATGCCGGTGTACGATCAACCAAAACATACGATTCATACCCCAACGATGACATTCTCGAAGCCATTGAGCGAGCATTAAATATCTGACGAAATCGGCCAACTACTATATTATATTGTTTTAGCTTATTTTTAGGGACTCCATCTTCGTTCACCAACGAAACATATTCCTTTCTTAATTTCATAGTTTCATCACCAACATTTACAATCGTCGGAGCTTGCTCATTTGCAATCAAAGTTGACACCAACGAATCTTGACGTTCACCTGAAGCCTTTGCTAATTCATACGCTCCACGATAATTTTCTTCAGTTGTGCGACATGATGTAACCAACAACACAATCATTACAACAGTCAAACAATGTAATATTTTCATTTCCTTTATTTTTAACATTTTACTTTACCCAACTCTATTACCTCCAAATCTCGCATATTGCCATCTTCAATTACCAATCTTATAAGCGTACGCTCTTTTTGCCAACCATGATAACCGGCGGCTCCGGGATTAACATGAAGCACTTCAAGCTCTTTATCCCACAGAACTTTAAGTATATGAGAATGCCCGGTAACCATAAGATTTATTCTATTTTCAAACAATATGCGTTTCACACCGGGAGAATATCGACCGGGATAACCTCCAATATGAGTCATCCACACTTTCACCCCTTCAACTTCAAAAATTTCCACTTCCTTGCACCTACGACACACCTCTCCATGATCAATATTACCGGCCACAGCCCTAACCACCGGAGCAATATCTTCCAAACGACGTATCACACTAATATCTCCCACATCTCCGGCATGCCATATCTCATCACACCCGGCAAAATGCTTGGCATAACGATCGTCCCAACACGAGTGCGTATCCGACAATATTCCTACCTTTTTCACTATAACAATAAATTTTAGAAGTTTTGAAGAATATATATTGCTCGAGGAGCGAAAGTCATTTCTTCTTCTATCACAACTACCTCTCCGGTTAGTACATCTTCATATTTCACGCCTATGGGCATCACTTCAAGAGTTCTTTCCATTGTTGTAGTCAACTCTTCATCGTTCCCATTCATCAATACATGAATTTCCTTATTGCCAAGTTTACGTGTATAGGCATAAATACCATTTTGGGGCATAAAATGCTTCAATGAGCCACAAGCAATCACCTCATTTGCCTCTCCTTTACGCCAATTCAACAACTTAGAAAGGAATGTATGTGCTTCATTTTGCATAGGAGTACGCCCCATTGCAGTAAATGCATCAACCTCATCGCCGAGAAAACCACCGGGAAAATCTCTACGCACATATCCATCACTACCCTCTTTTGAACCACTCATCAATAACTCCGTACCATAATATATTTGGGGAATACCTCGCGAGGTGAGCAAAAATGCCTGTGCTTGCTTCCACCAACCCAAATTATCGGGTTGTTCAAGTAAAAAACGATCGGTATCGTGATTATCCAAGAATGTGAGTATCTTTTGTGGTTCAGGAAACAGATAGTCGAGTGACAGATGATCATAAATAGCATTCAATCCAGTCCATGGATTAGTTTGTTCACTAAATGCCTTTCGTGCTGTTTGCGACAGCACAAAGTCCATCACCGTTGGCAAATTTGAATCCCCTTCAGCACAGACCTTGCTTCCTCGCTGCCAAAAGGCTTCTCCTCCTTCATTGCCATACCAGCACTCCCCTACTATATTATAGTTAGGATATTCCCTTTCGACAGCCTCAATCCACCGAGCCATAGGCTTGAAAAATGCGTATGGTTGAGTATCCATTCTAATGCCATCAATTTTTGACGACTCAATCCACCATATAGAATTTTGAATAAGATATTTCATCAAATGTGGATTATTTTGATTCAAGTCGGGCATTGACTCTACAAACCACCCTTCTGTAGTGCGTTTTTTATCATAATCACTCACGTATGGGTCATGAATTGTTGTTAGTCGATAATTTGTCTGCACATATCCATCGGGAAAGTTAAACCAATCTTTCGATGGACGATCGGTAAACCAATAATGCTCACTCCCACAATGATTAAATATCATATCCATCACCACTTTTATGCCACGTTTATGTGCCTCTTCGACGAGAGTATTCCACTCCTCATTTGTTCCAAAGCGAGGGTCGATATTATAATAATCAGTGGTGGCATAGCCATGATATGCACCACCCGGCATATCATTCGTCAACACAGGATTAACCCATATCGCAGTAACACCAAGTGAATCAATATAATCGAGATGCCGCCTTATCCCTTCAATATCGCCTCCATGACGACCATTATGATCACTACGGTTAGCAATAGTTTTATTTTTTAGTGTTGACACATTGTCATTTTCGGGATTTCCATTAGCAAACCGGTCAGGCATTATAAGATATAACACATCACTCGCATCAAAACCTACATATTCCTCCGGCTTTCGGTCGCGTGCCTTCAACTCATACTTCACATTAGTTTTCTTATTGCCATGAGAAAACGTAAGACTTATTTCTCCCGGCTGTGCATTGTCATCTACTACAAAATAAAGAAATTGATAATTAGGGCCATCTAATCTTGTTACATCAACAAGACTCACTCCCGGATAATCAGCCATTGCCACCTCAGCATCTCGAATCTCGTCACCATAAACCATCACCTGCAATGTATCTTGAGCCATTCCGGTCCACCAATATGGAGGATTCACAACATCTATTTGAGGCTTTGCTGCCATTACACTCAACGACATTACTACAGAAAGCAAAAATATATTTCTTCGTTTCATAACTTTAATTTTTTAGGTAATTATATACCTGTTGGCACAAAAATAGTTTTTTCAAATTTAACCCCCTCCCGGCCTTGCCGTACTCCCCCTAAATTTTCTTCGCAAACACAGGGGAGCAATATTGCTATTTATTGATAATTAATACATTGACATTCATTTAAGAGTCCACCCCTGACCTTAGGGGAGGCGGGTCGAAGACCCGGAGGGGTAAATATCATTATTTTCCAATCTTCTTTGAAATATCTTTAGGGAGTGCTTCTTTATTAACAAGAATACTCACTGTCTTTGCAAGAAAATAAGGTTCTGAGACATAGAAGAAGCCTCCATATACTTGATTAGTATCCCATGAGTTTTTCACTTTATAATAACGGTTACCCTTTTGGTCTTTTGCAACACCTACGATTACCATACCATGATCATCGGTTGTTTCTTGGCGGTCAAACATTTCTTGGCGAATTTCTTGTGTTACTTCTATCTCTTCACAAGGGCCATCGATTTTATAACGTTCTTTTTCACGATCCTGATCGCTCAATGTTACCCAACGAGAAAGTTCAGTACCCTCTAACGCCGACACATCTTTGCCCTTTGGCATCACTGCATACCCCTCACGATATTTGAAGCCTTTTTCACTTACATCTGCAGCCCACACAACTGAGTAACCGTTATCTATAGCATTATCAACAATAGCCTTTAACTCATCAAGCTTCACATTGTCGTATAATCCCCAAAACCAGTTATCAGCAACTTCAAGCACAAATGGTTTATAGAATGGATGGTGAGTAAATGAAGTTACTGCCACATAGTCAGCCATATTCAATCCAAGCGATTGAGCAAAAGATTGAGGTGTATATGTTTTCCCTTGATAATTGAATGTTTCAGGCACTGCTCCAAGATATGCGTCAAGAATACCATTCAAACCTTTTCGCCATGCAGTCGAAATACGCTTATTTCGTTTCGACTCAACTCCTTGCATATAAGCCTGAAGTACTTCATGAAGTTCGCCATGATTATGTTTTTCTTCTCCATAAGACAAACCCGAGTACACTTCTTCGGGAATCGCACCAAATCTCTCCCACACAAATGGAACATCAAGTATGCTCCCTCCCGGAGAAAAGTTTGTTGACCCATACATTCTCAAATATCTATCTGCTTTTTCTTCATAGCAATAACGCACTGTAAACATCTCAGATAAATCCAACTCCATGTCTGTTTTGCGAAGGATTTCATCTTCAAAGAATGATGTCCCTGCAAAACACCAACATGTTCCCGATTTATTTTGATCCTTCACTGAAGTGGTTTTCACCACTTTCTCATCAGTAAATTGAAATCCCTCTACACTATCTTTTGCCACCTCTTCTTCGGCGACTGCACCCATTGCAATACACAATCCAAGCATTGCTACTACTACTTTTTTCATCTTTATAGTATATTTATATTAATTCACTATCACAAAGGTAGTGAATTAAATGCAATAAAAAAAGCCTCGGGCAAAGCCCGAGACTTTTTAAGTATTGTTGTTATAAGTATGTATTAGCGAACAACTTTTACCACTTGTTCTGCACCGTCAGCAAAGACAGCTTTAACAACATAAACACCATTAGCTTGGTCAGCCAATGAAACTGATTCTACGCCATTAACAACTTCTTGAGCAACAAGAACACCGGCAGTATTGTAGATATAAACCACAGCATCTTCCATAACTGTTACTGCATCACCGATAACTTGGATACGATCAACTGCGATAGCTACTGATTCAACGCTGTTTTCACCTGGAGTATATTTCACAGGAACGATACCATAACCAAGAACGTCAGCAATGTGAAGTTCTACTTCAGGAGTTTCTTCACCAAGTTTAATACGTTTGATACCTGATTTGTGCAATGGGTTAGTTTCATCAAATGCAACTGCAGGAGTTCCTACAACTGATTTAGAAGCATCTTCTGGAGCAACGTAACACCAGTAGAGGTAACCATCTTCACTTGGAGAAAGTTGAGTAATAGCTGTTTCTTGTGAACCTGCAGCGCCTTCAAGTTTGATTGGAGAACCATCTACCAATACCGGGTTGAGAGTTGAGAAGTCGCTTGGATCTGGGTTGGCAAGAAGAGCATCTAAGTTGATACGATAGAGACCAGCGTTGATACCATTACCTGCACAGAGGTAGATGTAGAAGTGATTATTCGCTTCGTCGATATAGAATGCACTTGGTTGTGAGCTTACGTTAGCCAAGATAGGAGCATATTTAGTTTGATCGGGCAATGCACCAGGAACAGATGAGCTACCAATGTTTTCTTCTTTGAAACGATAGACACCGTTACCATTGTAACGCATACCTACCCAATAAAGAGGTGCACCTTCTTCTTGAGTAATCGCGAAGCCGGCTTTGATACAACCATATACCCAGTTACCTCCATAGTAACCCATCCAGTTGTTTTCCATCCAAGATGGATAGTTTTGTGGAAGAGCGATAGCGTCGGCAGAAATCTTACGAACACAAACGTTACGGTCGTTTACATAAAGAGTATCACCATAGATATAAAGTCCCATTGGGTCCATGTAAGCATTGTTACCAGCGTTGTCAAGTACTACAGCTTGGAAAGTGTTACCATCGATTTGAGAGATGTAGAACAATTTACCGTCACCTTCATTTCCAGCAGTAGCAGTATAAGTAAATGAAACACCACCACTTGCACCATAGATACGATTTTTGAATTCAGCGAGTTGGAAAGTGTGAGGCACACCACCTACGTCGTATGTAGTTTCTTCTCCCATGTTACCAATACCATGGAGCATACCATCTTTACCGGCATAGTAGAGACCATAAGGCATTGTGATATTTTTACCTTTAAGTACGATGTTGGCATCACCAGAGATGTTAAGATATTGCCAACCGGCAGCAGCTTTGTAAGCATCAACAACATCAGCAGGAACTTTACAAGTGATATTAGCGTTAGCTTCAGTGAATACACCTTGAGCCATAGCAGCAGGAGTAGCAGCACCTACGATAAGAGTTTCAACACCACAACCTGAGAATGCACCGGCTTCAAGGATACAAAGAAGGCCACCGAGGTTGATTTCTTTCAATGCAGTAGTACCGGCAAATGCATCTTGTTTTACAGTAAGAATATCTTTAACGGCAGTGAATGTAGTAAGTGCAGCACAGTTTTGAGCGATACCTACAGGAACTTCTGTTCCGTCAACTGTAAGAGCGAGCAATTTTGCATTTTTAGCAGCTACATAACGACCTACAGCACCTTTTACAGAAAGTTCAGTTACTGAAGTATTAGAAAGCGAGTAGTCACCGAAGTCAACACAGTTGTCAAGAGTGATAGTAGTAAGGTTAGTTGCATTTTCGAATGTATATGCACCAACTTTTGTAATTTCAGCGTCAACAACTGAAGCATTAGCTGAAGCAACCGGATAAGCAAGAGCTGTTGCTCCGTCGATAGTAGTTACAACACCTGTTTCTTTCACTTTATAAGCAGCATTAGCAGCATCAACTGTGATAGCAGTTAGACCTGTACAACCTTTGAACACACCTTCACCAAGATTAGCAAGTGATGCAGGAAGTGCGATTGTAGCGATTGCTGAGTTTCCGGCAAATGCTTGGTCATTGATACGTGCTACTGCAGCAGGAAGAACGATGTCGCCAGTAAGAGCTGTATTTTGGAATGCTTGTTTGCCAATAGTAGCCAATGAAGCTGGCAATGTGAGAGACGATACTGGTGAACCATTGAAAGCAAGAGCATCAATGAAAGTAGTACCTTCGTTCAATTTAACAGTAGTGAGTGATTTACAATTTTGGAAAGCAGAGCTTGAGATAGTAGCGATACCACCATGTAGATCAAGAGAAGCGATACCTGTACCTGCAAATGCGTTAGCTGCAATAGCAGTTACAGTTTCAGGGATAGTAAGTTCTGAAAGTGAAGAACAGTTTTCAAACATGTTTGAATAAACTGAAGTACATTTACCACCAAAAGTAACTTTCTTGATTGATGAGTTGCCACGCCATGGGTTTTTAGCAGGTTGCATTGATTTCATTGGACGATTTACAACAACTTCTTCAAGTGTGCTGATATAATCAACTGCTGCATCACCACTACCTGCAGTATATTTTGCTTGAAGACCGGTTGCATTGTCAACTTCGATTTCTTCTTCAGACTCAGCAAACTCAATATATTTCAAACCTGTACAACCATTGAATTGAGCAGAGTTGATAGTAGTAATACCTGCAGGAATAACGATTGAATCAAGTGAAGAACAGTATTCAAACACGTTACCAGGCAAAGTTCCAGTAATACCAGTAGGAATGTTTACCTTTCTCAAGTTAGTACATTTTGAGAACTGACCTTTGATGAATTTTTCAAATGTTTTAGGCAATTGAATGCTTGTGATAGCTTCATTTTGTTTGAAAGCTGCCGCTGCGGCACTTGTTACAGTGTAAGTTTTGCCTTCATAATCAACAGTTTCGGGAATAACAAGATCGCCAGTATAAGCATCTTTTTGCACAGCTACAGTTGACCCTGAAGCTTTGTACTTAATCCCATCAACAGTAAACGTTTGAGCATTTACCGCGAATCCACACAACACTGCCACACTGAGCAATGATGCACGTTTTAGAGTAGTAAAAATGTTCATGTTAATTAAATTATTTAGTTAATAAATTGGTTGTTTCTCGTCAAAAAAACACATATTCACTATTTGATACAATTTAGGAATATATGGCAAAGGTAATAATATTTTCAAATACAACACAAAATATCTTATTATTTTTTTTGCAAAAATATAGTTAATCCTCATTAACACACGTCTGCAACACATAAAATAGCCCAGAAAAAGAAGTAGCCAAACAATATCATATCAAAAAATCAAAAAATTGTAATTTTGCTTGCAAAATAAAATAAATACACTTACCTTTGCACTCGCTTTTGGTTAGAAACGGCCATCAAGCTAAATATTAGAATTACGCGATGACTCCCACTCTATTATAGAGCAATGGACAATATCGTAAATTCAGGTCCCATAGCTCAGTTGGTTAGAGCACCTGACTCATAATCAGGGAGTCCTTGGTTCAAGCCCAAGTGGGACCACAAAACAAATCGCTAAGCAGTTGAAAATACAACCCTTAGCGATTTTTCTTTTTTTCTGATGGTGCTATCCAAGTGTTAGGTTTATCGGTGCAAAATAGCACATTGAAAACAACACTCTTTTGTTTTTTGATTTTTAGTCAACCATTTTTTGCCCCAACTTATTGATATGCTTTGCGGTTGAGCTTACCATTATATGTTCTCTTTATCGCAGGCACTTGTTCATAGGCTTGTGGAATTTTGTATTTTTCTACTTTTGAGCCCATAAATTTAGCAATATCGCTATGCGAAACATCACAACCTTGAGCTAAAACATATAATAATTTTACTATTGTGCCTAAAACCGGGTGTTGATGCGAAATACATATACAATCGTCAATTTCACTCATTGACAATACTATACCCTCAATTTCAACCGGTGAAACTTTATACCCACCAACATTAATCACATCTCCATCTCTTCCTTGCAAATGCAACATTCCATTTTCATCAAGAAATCCTTTATCAGAGGTATATAATATCCCATCTTTCATCACCGATTTAGTCAACTGCTCATCTCCAACATATCCCGACATTAAAGTATTTCCAGTGCATGCAACATTCCCACCATCTGTAATTATAATTTGAGATTGGCTCATTGGACGACCTAAACAACCTGCTACACATTCATTGGCACTATAATCATACGTTGAAATTACTCCAGATTCGGTTGATGCGTATGTATTATACAATCTCGTTTTAGGCAACAACTTACATAATTCTTCCATGTCAGCTTGAGCCATTGGTGCTGCTCCGGTTTCAATAAATTCAATTTTATTTACATGTTGCGACATTTGCTTTGAACCAAATCGAATTAACATTCTCAATCCAGATGGGACCATGAATGTTGCCATTTTTTCACACGGATATTCTAATGCCTTAAAGAATGCGTCAAATCCTTTTAATCCCGACAAAACATAAAGTGACCCTCCCTTTATTATCGTAGGGAACACCTTTGACAAACTTCCAATATGGTTCAGAGGACCACTGATTATAAAACATAATTCATGACTAAAATGCTGACCTTCTATCAAGTTTTTTGCTGTTGCAACAATTGCCCTATGGCTCAACATTACGCCCTTTGATTTCCCTGTTGTCCCAGTTGTATATAATATATCTGCAACATCTGACGGAATGCAGACATCGGTCAAAAATTGTTTTATTTCTTCAACCCTACTTTCGGGAGCATCATTCTCCAATGGCACAGCCACCGCTCCGGCAATATGTATTGCAAAATAGGTTACTAAAAATTCGATTGATTGAGAAGCTCTAAAAATAACAGTCGCACCCGATTGGTATTTTTTTGATTCAAACAACGACTTTTGATATAATTGCGAATATGTTATGGTTTTATCATCACATATCACTGCTATTTTATCGGGATAACACTCTGCATTATTCCTTAGATAATCAACCAATCTCATCTTATATTCTTATTTATCTTGCAACTTAGACTTAACCATTTCAACAATACTATCTATCGACATAAAATTTTTAGGAGTAGCATCGCATGCTTCCAATTCTATATTATATTCTGCCGACAAGAGCATCATAATTGTTGTAACTCCTAATGAATCTAATTCACTAAACAAAAATTCTGATTCTAAATTTACCAATGGAAGTTCCGCTTCCAAAAGGTTTTTAATATGTTCTCTCATAAGTGCTTTATTTTTTATTATGTATTTATCTAAATAAACGAGGTAAATAATCTACTAAATATTTTCGCCAATTGTCCCAAGTGTGTCCACCATCGGTTTCTATATATTCATAATTATAACCTTTATCATCTAATTTTGCCCTAAAATTATCATTTAATGTTTTCACGAAATCATCACGCCCTAAAGTTATATAATATAGCTTAGGTGGATTCGCAAATTGCACTTCCAACTTCTCATCAAGATTATCATATATATCCAAATTACCGGTGGATACAATCTTCGACAATTCCGTTACCCTCTTCCCTATTTTACCTTTCTTCATAAAGCCAAAAACCGATGCAAGTGCTTCCCAATCTTTTGAAAATTTTTCAACATCAGATATTGATTGCTTTGTCATCGCATTTGATGCCTGTGCCGAGAATAATCCCACAAAATCAAACACATCTGGGTTATTTAATGATATATATATTGTTTGCAAACCGCCTAACGACAATCCGGCAATAGCTCGCCCTTCTTTTTTATTGATCGTTCGATAATTTGAATCAATCCATTTCACTATATCTTTCACAAAAGATTCCTCAATACTACCTAACATCGACTCAATGTTTACCGATGAGGATTTCTGAGTCATATCATTCGGATTCTTACCCGGAGCGGCAACCCTATTAGCAATACCATTGGGCATTACCACTATCATAGGTTCACATCGTTTTTGAGCAATTAAATTATCCATTATTTGAGGCAACCTGCCACAATCGATCCACGATTCTTCATCACCTCCCGAGCCGTGTAGCAAATATAGCACCGGATAACGTTTTGTTTTGCTATCATTATATCCGTTTGGCAAATACACCATCAATCGCCGTTGTCCCAATCCTTCAATTGTTGAGGGATACCACGCTTCCTCAATTTTGCCATGAGAAATATCGGTATTATAAACGTAATCATCTCCAATACCCCCTTTAATGATAAAATAGTTCATATATTCATTACCTTCCCGCATTATATTGGAGTTTAGAGAATCAATCAATTCAACTTCATCTACCTCATAACAATAGGTATATAGCCCTGATTTCAATGGTTTAGTTGTATATTTCCAACATCCATATTCTAACTTCATATTCTTTTTTCCCGGCGTTGAAAACACACCTGCCTGAGTTGCTATACTTTGAGATGGCTCGAACATTGTCCCTTTTACTTTTACTTCGTAGGCTTCAGGAAACCGCATTCTAAATGTTACCGAGTTATCTTCATTTATAATTGGATATATTTCAGAAGCATTGAGTGCTATAAAACTACAGCACCAATTCACGATTAATAATATTCTGAAAATTACATTATTCATTCTCAACAAAGCCATTCTCATTTAACTTTATAAAATACGCATTAGAAATATTTTCATTTTCTAAAACATTCTTATAAAGGATATTGTTTACCAATCCATCGGCACTACATTTTGCTACTGACAATTTTGCTTCATCAGCATCAATAGCATAAATTTGCTTTGATTTATGAACCAACGCAAATAGCAATGGCAATTCTCCATAACCACACCCAGTTATTACGATATTTTCTGCATCAATTTTTCTATCTACTAATTCGGAGTAGTTATTATTAATCTTCAGATGCTTCTTTATGGCTCCATAAATTTCAACACCCTTATATAAATATCTATCTTTTACTATTGCAGCATAGTAATTTGATGTTTCAAGAGTTTGTGCTATTCTCTGATATTCTTTTATATAATATTTGTGAATATTCTTTGTTGTTACAGCGTAATCTTCATTCCATAATTCACTATCACGAGATATTCGAGATTCTATCACCATTGTTACCGTATTGGAATTAATCTCCATGCTATTTATCGGCATCACATGATTCAGCCCATGAATAAATATAGGCAAAATATCTACACCAAGCTCTTTTGCCAAATAGAATGGACCTTTATGGTATCTAACAATATTGGACTTTGGATTACGCACACCCTCCGGGAATATTGCAATACTATATCCCTCTTGAATATACTCTTTGAATACACTTAAATCTCGTTCAAAACAAGAATCAACCCAATCTTTATGATTATTCTTTCTTACTGTATAAAAGTTTAACCACTTAAAGATTCCGTTCATTATCGGGTGAAGACTTGAACGTTCATTCCCAACCATCAATATTTTTGGACTTAATGCCAATAAATATGCCGGATCCAACATTGACTGATGATTACAAATAATTATACTTGGCTTCGTAAAATCCTCATTACTCTTATTTATCACATTTAGTTTTACACCGGGGATAATATTTAAGTCAATCCTCTGAGCCTTTGAAATCATTTTATGGAATCGTCTTTTTGATTTCAAACTCCTACTTCCAAAAATATACATTACTCCGGCAACGATATATCCAATTAAAAGCTGCCCCACCCACACAACAGCACAATATACTGTTCGCAAACTTGCAGACAATCTCAATGGTCGCCAACGACGCACACCTTTCTTTGTAGTAATCCACTTAAAAATTAAAGGAGGAACCACAAATGAAGTTATCACAACCGTAAGCATTCCCACTATTGTAACTTGTGCCAAAGAGTTCAATGCCGGATGTTTTGCAAATATAAGTGCCCCAATACCAATAAACATAATCAAAGCCGATATAATAATCGAGCGACGATATGAGTTCAGCATTTTCTTTCGATAGGCATATTCATACATGCAACCTTCAGTGATAAAGATTGTATAATCATCTCCTTGACCGAATATAAATGTAGCAAGAATAACATTTACGATATTAAACTGAATACCAAACAATCCCATTAATCCGAGAATCCAAATCCAACTTATAGCCATGGGACAAAATGCGATTAAAGCAATTTCCAATCGTCCAAAGGAAATCCATAAGAATATGAACACAATCAAACCACATGCCCAACCAATATATCCAAAGTTATCAGATAAACTATTCGACATTGTACTGTTTAGAGCCTGAATATTAAAGCAATATTGGTCGTGACATGTTTCCTTTACAATATTCTCTACACTATCGGTTTTGCATCGAGGAACTGAAATTATATCAACAACACTATAACGTTTGTTTATACTATCACAACTAAAATTTGATGAGAACAATGGCATTAACACAGATAAATCCAACGATGTAGAATATTCTTGATTTAGAATTTTATTAAAATCATCGAACGAGCCATCAGTAAATCCCTCTCGCGACATTTGGATTGCCAATTCTGCCAATAATACCTCTCTATTTTTTTTCACAAACGCATTCCAACTCGCCAAACGGTTCTGTAATTCTTCTTTTGACGGAACAAACCTATAACTGCTCGTATGATGCAATGTACTATCTGTTGCCAAAACATTTTCAAGAGCATTCTGAACTCTATCTTTTTTCGACAAAGCTCCATCAAGAGTTGTATCACTTGATACTACATAAATATTTTGTTCATCAATATCAATACCTTGTGTTAAGGTTTGGAAATATGCCATATTTTCACGTTGTTCCTCATTCATATAGTTAATATTACTCATATTTGAATCAAATGAGGTATTACGACTAAAATAACCCAGAATTATAGTAATGATAATGATACCGATAAACACATACTTGTTATTATCTATTGATATATTACTTAATTTAGCAAATATATCGTTTTGTTCAATATCTTTATCGTGGTCGCATGTTCTTTTCTTTACTATATGAGGAAGATAAATTATCACAAACAAAATCGTCCCAATAAGCAAAAACGCACTAAACAAGCCCAAATCACTCAATGCGTTTGAGTCAAGCGGAATCAGAGTACAAAAAGCACATACTGTTGTAACATTCCCTATCAACAAAGGTGTTATTATTTCTTTTAATGCAGATCGAATAGTTGTCGTATGCGACAAATGAGAAATCAAATGAAGTGGATAATTTACTGCAATACCTAATATTACACTTGATATCCCAACAACTATAATTGAAATTTTATCATGGAACAATGCCAATCCTGCTACAGCAAACAGCCACCCCCATGCAATTGAAACGACAATTAATAAAATATTTCGAGCATTTCTAAAGCAATAAAACAACAATATTAAGATTAATATAATTGCCAATATTACTGAAACAATACTATCTATTTTTATTTGCGTAGCATTCCCTACGGCAATAACCGGACCTCCTGTTACTCTTATATAGATCGATGGATAATTGTCAATCGTTATTTTTTTTGCATCATCTAATAGTGACACCAATTTTGAATTCATATCAGTTTCACTGTTCCCAAATGGAGAAGTCATCATTATCACCATTTTCTTAGAGTCAGGCGTAAGGATATAACCCTCATACGAATCAATTGCAATTTCAGGACTATTTTTAGCCAACAAGGATACTACCGGCGAGAATATATTTAATGGATCGCGTTGAATATTATTTGTCAATAATCCTCCTGTTGGCAACATTAATAGTTGCTTTGTTTGTTGCAATCGAGATGACACAAACTCGGGTTGCGATATTGCACTATCAATTTTCGCATAATCTTCCTGTGTCAAAAAATATGGTATATTGTCATATACAAAATCTGTTATTTCCGTGATTTTAGTTTCGTCAACATTGTAAACCAAATCACATACATAACCTAAGGAATCCTTTTGCTGTAAATATTCGACAAACAGATCGACAGCTTCCACCATCTTGTCATAATCAACATATGAAGTGTCCCGGCATTCAAATAACGCAAATATTTTATTTGCTCCCGATATATCTTGATATATATTTAATGCTTCTTGACGTTCTTTATCTAATGGTAAAAAATCTGAAATATCCTCTTTATACCCAAGATTCAAAAAAGAGAGCACAAGAAGAGCTGTTACAATTAAAAACGATGATGCCCCTACGATTCTATGAGCAGACAAATAATCGTATATCTTTAATATTATTTTATTCATCTTCGCAAATTGCTTTTACCCACTTCAAAAAGTTATTTTTCCATACTCGACATTCGGCAGTTCCTTTCTCTTCCGACATGCCAAAACCATGACCGCCGGTCTCATATTGAATATATACGTGGGGAACTCCACACTCAGTCAATGCCGAGTCAAGTAATTCCGAGTTTTTATATTTAACAATTGGGTCATCTTTACAATTAACCAAAAATATAGGCGGCATCGACGAGTGAACTTTTTTTTCGATCGATAACGAATCACACATCTCTTGTTTTATTTTGGCATCTCCCATCAATCCTCTTCGAGAACGCTTGTGCATACAATCATCAATGAATGTTACCACCGGATAAATAGGCACAACAAAATCGGGGCGTAATGATACCGATGGATAAATATCGTGCAAGCTTAAAAAGTTTGTATTATAAAACACTCCACTACTCAACACTAAATGTCCTCCTGCCGAAAATCCCATTACGCCAAGCTTATTGGGATTAATATTATATTTTTGTGAATTTTCACGCACCAACTGAATAGAACGTTGCAAATCCTGAATCATGTGAGGGTGTTTATTTCCTTTAGAGCCGATTCGATAATGTGTGATAAAAGCAGGAACTCCGGCTGTGCGATATTCTAATACAAACGCTGAAACTCCATGCTGATTCAACCACCTTGCAACCTCATGCCCTTCAGTTTCTTTATCCAACCAAAAATAGCTACCACCAGGACAAACAATAATTGCAATATTATCCTCTCCATCTGCAATATATGGAGTTAATGTTACAACTTCATTACATGATGTATTATCCCATATATTAATATAATTTCTTGCATTAACTGTTATTGCAGAAATCAATATAGCAACTAATAAAATAACCTTCGTGAAATTAAATTTAGTCATCAAATTATGCATTATTAATATTATCCAAAAGTCGGCAATCACCCAAAATCATATTACAAGTTTCGATAGCAGTGAGCGATACACCACACAAGCCATGCAGATTATGATTCTGCCCTGTAAGGAACAAATTTGTCAATTTAGTTTTTATCGACACCTTTGAATGAATCATATTATTACAATCCTTTTTATAACCATATAGTGCACCATGCTTAACACCATAAAAATCTCGAATAGTTAAAGGAGTCGCAATGTCAATTCCTTCAATACTTTCTAATAGATTGGGAAATACAGCAGTCATTCGCTGTAACACGATCTTAGCACGTAATTTTTTCCATTCAATATAATCTTCCCCACGACGTCCACATGTTGTATCTTCCCATTGTTTCACTTCCTCCCAATTCATCGGAGCAATCAGATTCAATGTAGATGCATATTTTGATTGATTCTTTACCGGAGGCGTCATATATAAACATATATTGGGCCATTGTTCAATATCAGAAAGATTTTTCCACGCATCTTTATTATTACTGAAATAATGTCCGGTATAATTAATGTATTCAATCGTGTTTGGTTTTAGCTTAATATTCAGCACCATTGCCGAATATGAATTAGGGGTATGTTCCAATCTGTTACGATAAGATTTGGTGAACACACCTTTATCTTCTACTAATTCAAGGAATGCACTTGGATGGATTGCCGAGATATAACAATCTCCCTCAATTGATTTTCCGGTTGAGGTTTCACAGCTCACTACACGTTTTCCTTCAACGTGTATTTTAGTAATTTTTTCTCCTCGAATTATTGTGCCTCCGTTGATTTTTATTACTTCACCCAATGCCTCGGCAAAATGGGAAGTCCCATCTATAAAACGCATCGGATCATTCAAATACAATATTGAAATTATGGCATGAATAAATGCCGGAGTAACACCGGCTTCTCCTGCATACAACAGATTGTGAAATGCCAACACCACTCTTAATTTTTCATCTGTAATATATTTTGCGATAAACTCATCGACAGGAAGCATAAAATCGGCAGAGTGATAAAACAACGAAATCGTTGGTTTCCTCAAATAAAACAAATCAACCGTTTCTGTCAATGCAATCATCGCTTCAACATATTGTTCCAACTCTTTACGTTGATGAGGGAAATATTCTGATAATGAATTGATAAATCCGTCTTTACCCTTTGCTATTTTATATTTCTTATTATCCGATGCAACAAAAACCTCGTCGGAACAAGTATCATCGGTCTGTTTAAGATTAATTTTGTCTAATATACCCAGGTATTTACACATTTTATACAAGTTACCCTCCGAATGCATTCCTCCAATCACGTGCATTCCTGTATCAAAGGTTTCTCCAAAACGTTGAAAACTTTGCAATCCACCACCAATAGTTGAATTTTTTTCAACTACCGTAACATCGTAACCTTCTTTTGATAAAAAAGCTCCGGCAAATAAGCCTCCAACACCACCTCCTATTATGACAACCTTTTTTCTACACATTTCTCTCAACCCTATTACTTATTTCGGAATATCGGTTTTGATAATAATTTCTCATTTCCGATGCAACTTTTCGCATCGTTTTACTTTTATCAATTTTTATTCGTGCATCAAAATGCAACTCAATAACTCCAGATTGAATCATATTAACATTCTTGGGTAACACTTTACCTGCTCCATATAATATCGCAGAAATGACATCAACATTCAATGATTTCGCCAAATGGAATGCACCTGAATGGAATCGCATTATTGAACAATCTTTTGAACGAGTACCTTCAGGGAATATCACCACATTAACGCCATTCTCAAGATGTGATTTTATTTGTTGCTCAGCCGATTCTACCCCATTAGTAGCCAAAATATAACCGGCTTTGCGTATAACATAACCAAACAATGGACTATTCCATACCCAATTATTTGTCATAAAAACAACATTTTCCATTTGAGACATTAATGCTAATATATCTAAATGGCTTTGATGATTACATATAATAATTGCAGGGGTTTCAAATGATTCTTTTGTAGGATTAAAACTTCTGAATTTGACCTGAGGCACTCCATGCCAAACCATTATAAACCGAGCGAACCAATGCAATATTAATCTTATTTGTTGTTCCTTTTTTTTGTCCTTACCAAATGTAGCAATACACATTACTATAGGTGTAAGCACAAATAATGACGACAAAATAAAAAAAGACATGCCATACATTGTTATCCCTAACTTAATAAAGAATCTAAACATTTTCAATGGGACAGCATACAACAATGCCAATATACATAACACTGTATTTAAGATTGAAATTCGGGTAAAATCAAATGCCGGTCTAAAATGCGATACTCTTTCTGCTTTTGGTGGGTAATAAACATTTACTGGTGTCGAGAAGATCTTTACCCCATGCCATGAAGCAAACACCAATAATTCCAATTCTGCTTCATAACGAGAGGTCAACAAACTCAACCCTTTTAATTTCATTAAGGGATAAAGACGAAATCCGGTTTGTGTATCCTTTAATTTTCGCCCTGTTTGAACAAAGAACCAAAAATTACTAAATTTATTAGCAAATTTACTCCCTGCCGAACGTTCCATTTTATCCAAATCTTTTCGTTCTCCGATGATTATCGCCCCCGGTTGTTCGATATTTGCATTCAATAAATTGGGGATATCTTCAGGAAAATGCTGTCCATCAGCATCTATTGTTATTGCATACGAAAATCCCTTTTCTAATGCTTTTTTGAATCCATACTTTAATGCCGTGCCTTTTCCTCGATTCTTATCTAATATAACTACTTCTATTGAGTCAATTTCTTTTAACTTATCCAATGTGCCATCATTCGCTCCATCACTCACAACGATAACGTCATCACATTGTTTTTTCGACCGATTTACAACATCAATAATAGTCCCCACATTATTAAATGTGGGAATTACAACACAAATTCCTCTATCCTTCAATAATTTGCGTTGAGCTACCAAATCAATATTTTCTATTTTTTCACACATTTAATTGATAGCTTTGTAAAAACGGCATCTCTGTTACACACAATTGCCTGCAATGTAACCGTATCCTCATTTTTCACTATTTTCTTTAGCTCTACGTTTATTTGAGGAGTATCAACCGGGCTAATAAGTTGCAAATACTTTATATTTTTAGCTTCTGATAATCTATATTCCTCGTGCAAATAATCACACAATAGTTCCTCAACTATCTGAGCGATACATACGCCCGGAGTAATTGGCATTCCAGGGAAATGAGCCTTATAAATCTCTGACTCCGTTAGCAATGATAATTCATATACCACTCCTCCCAATGTGCAATTTTGTGATAATATCTTATATAGAAATTTGTTTAATTTCATATTAATTGTCTGTTTTGCTATATTGATTCCCTTCCATTAAAAAAAAGGTATATTTCAATCCACGCTTATTATTTATATATTCTGTGCCACCACTTTGCATTATGTGCATTATCTCTCTTAAATCTTTTCTTAAAATTCGTTTTAGATACCACTTATCCAAAGTACTCATTACATATTTTAGTTCGACTTTATTTTTCTTTATCTTATATACAAAATCAATAATAGAAACGCCAAACTCATTTACTATGCTTGATTTGATAATATCATTCTCCCTTGCCAACACACACAATCCACTCACATACGCATTTTCAAAATCTATTTGCATTGAATATACGACATTGGCTGTTGAATCAACCGGAAAAGTCAATTCTTGAGCCTTAGCATTATAGCTTGACATCAATGCCATAATACCAATTAGTGGGAGTAATCGATTAATTAGAAAACGCACTTGAATCTATGGATTTATTTAGTTGCACATTTTTAAGTTCAATAATAGTTTTATCACCATTCTTCTCACACATTTCAACCGTTTGAATTATTGAATTAGACTTATTGAAATGCAATATTATTTTTGCATACATTTGTTTTAACTCCTTCTTTTGAGGAATTAATGTTGCAACCCATTCATTATTAGCATCAACGATTGAAACATCAAACTCTTTTGTATCGGTCAAGCACTTGCCCACAACGCTATTCATCATTATTTGGGCAATACTCTTAAATACCTTATTTTGCTTTATGTCAATAACATCATTACGTGAACCTTTTTTTAGATATACTTTTGACCCATTCAGAATAAAAATATAATTGTAAGGATTCTTATACTCCCAACGCAATTTATCACTTTGCTGGTATTTCATAATTCCGGTTGACACCAACTTATTATTCAACATTTTCATGTGTTTTGTTTGCTCAAAATCACACTGCATAGTTGAAATTCTCGAAACGGCTGTATTTATTTGTTTAATTATTGCCTCTTGTGATGATTGAGCATTTGCAATCAATGGCAAAAACATTAAAAATACAAATATATACTTCTTCATATTAATATATTTATTTTGCGATTAAACAGCAACCCGATATTATTAAAAAGACACCAACCCATTTTATAAAATCAACACTCTCATTAAAAAACAAGATTGCCGAAATCATACCAAACACATAGCTCAACGACACCATCGGATACGCCATGCTAAATGGATAGTTTTTAATTATATACATCCACAATATGCTTCCTGAGCCAAAACATATTCCACTTAATGCAAACTGCCAATTAAATAATGCCGATTGCCAAAATTGCCAATTCCAACCAAACGAAGCCATTCTTGCCAATCCAAATTTCAAAAAAACTTGTCCGGCAGTCAACAATATGCTTTGAATTATTGCAAGAATTATCAACTTTGGCATAAAATCAAGCGGTTGTCAATATTACACATTTAGAATAAACATTTTCACATTCAGGCTCATTTAATCGTTGCAAGAAACTATTAAAAATAGGAGCTGACTCATCATAACTACCCACTAATACAGTGTTAGCCTCGCCCTCCTCTATCAACCTAATTGCATCTTGCATTGCCCAATCAAACGATTTAGAACCTTGAGTATAAGTAATATTATACCCATTGCATTTATTACGAATCGCAATAGCACTACCTATCGTGTTATGCGTACTCTGCATAAACAACGTAGGACTTAGAGCTTCCTCGCCTTCTACTATCATCGCATTCAAGAACTTCTCACTGGTTTCAAGCATTCCCAGTGAAGTAGCGGTAATTATCGCATCAGGGCATTCTATTCCAGCTATATTTAGAGCTTGCTGCGAAGCAATAGTTGCGGCTTTCAACAATTTACCCATTCTGCGAGCTTCCATTGGAGGAATAAACTCCTTTACCTTCGAAAGATCCGAATCAGCATTTACCTCAACCTCTGCAATTACTCGCCATTTTCTTTTTTCAACTCCACAAGCTAATTTTGGTTGTTCTTTACTTAATATTAATGACGAACAATTTCCACCAAATCCAAATGAATTACACAACACATTCGTTAGCTCAACGTTGGTTTCTCCCATGGTTGGAATAACTCCATTTTCCATTGCGTTTCCCCAACCTAAATTAGATGGAATAAAATTATTCATCATCGCCAATAGGCAAATAACGGTTTCTATTGAACCTGATGCCGATGTTGTGTGTCCGGTAAATCCTTTCGTGCTTGACATTTTTGGAACATTATTACCAAACACGCGTTGCAATGCTACACTTTCACTTTGGTCGTTATTGCCTGTCCCTGTGCCATGAGCATTAATATATGATATGTCATGGATTGACAATCCTGAAGATTGTATCGCTTTTGACATTGCCAAATATGCACCTTCACCGGTTTCTGATGTCGCAGTTTGATGGAACGCATCACAACGATTTCCATATCCCGAGATGTAGGCTTGTACCTTTGTTACTCTTTTAGCTGCATCTTCGGCTCGTTCCATTACTACATAAGCAGCACCTTCTCCCAAATTTATTCCGGCACGAGTTGCATCGAATGGGCGACATCTCTCTGTGTCAAGAATCATCAATGAATTAAATCCGTTAAAATGAAACTTTGACAATGATTCACAACCACCTGCGATTATCACATCTGCCTCACCTCGTTTAAGCATCTCTGCACCAACTATCATTGCATTCAATGCCGACGAGCATGCGGTTGAAATCGTACATACTTCAGCATCAACACCACACAACTGTATGATTTCAACAGACGAACTGCCACAATCATGATTTCTCAAATATGGCAAAAAAGTGTCATCTTGAAGCATTTGTGCGAAGAAAGTTTCTGTAATATCCATTCCCCCAACAGTTGTTCCTGAAATAAATACCACTTTTTTTGAGGGTAAGTCATTATCATTTGCTTCACACAAAGCCTCTTTGGCAGCAATAGCTCCGAGTAGCACATTTCGACTCACAATCTTCGATGCGTCAATTCCCAAAATACTCTTTAGTTCATCATTTGAGCATTTCACTTCTCCCACCGGCAAATGATTATGCATCGACTCCAAATATTTCATAGAGCCAATTCCTGTTTTTTGATTCAGCAATGAATGTAAAACCTCCTTTTTGTTACACCCAATAGCTGAAATTATTCCACTTCCGGTAATTGCTATCGAAGACGCCATTTGTTATAATTTATTTTGTTCTGTTTTTAGAAACGTATTCAGCTATTGTTGCAATACTTCCAAATACTTTTTTAGCTTCAGAGGGGTCAGCAAATCTAATGCCATAATTTTTCTCCAAAAGCACTATTAATTCAAGTGCATCTATTGAATCTAATCCAAGACCATTATCACCAAAAATTGGGTCATTTGCATTAATTTCTTCAGGAGTAATCTCTTCCAGATTTAATGCTTCGATAATTTGTTCTTTTAGAGTTTTAATTAAATTTTCCATTGTCTATTTATTTTAATTGTTTACTATTCTAACTTTTTGATTATTGATAACTCGGCAATAAAGTTTGATTCATTAAAGCAATCAATCCACCCCACAACCATCTCCTTTACATCGTTATCGGCAAATGTTGATTTTGCTACTTGGGTCATAACATACTCATCTTTTTGAGGTAAAAGATACATTGTTGTTTCACCATTTATGCCCTCTTTAATGGCAACTTCACTTAGTACAATATTAGGCAAAGTATATACAAATAAAGCAGGGCTTGGGAAATAGTTATCTTTATCGGCAATCGTTTTTATATATTCTTTATCGGTCGCTATTGATGATGAAGAATTAAACAAAGCTATTGCTAAATTTCTCTTTGCTTCTGACTCTAAGTCTTTCAACAATATTTGAATTGCAACAAATCCTAACTGACACAATAAATCCATTTTGTGAAATTTAGGATAATTTCCAATATATTTTGTATATAACTCTTTCAATAGAGCCTTTCCTTCATTGGCAACTTCAAGTTCGGCTCCATTAATCAACACCCTATTATTGACTATCTTTATTGTGCTGATTTTTTTATACTCTGATAATTTAGATTGGTCGTTATTATGAGTCTCTTTCGACATCAATAATGCACCATTACAACCGCCAAAACCTGATATAATTTTCACAAATGACTTTTTATTGGTTTTAACCGGCTGAGTAATGACATTTACTTTACCCGAAACTCCTTTTATTGAAAAACCTTTTGTTCCTAATATCACACCGGCATCAAGAGCTTCCATCGATATAATCGATTCTATAATACCTGCAGCTCCCATTGTGTGCCCAAAATATCCTTTTAACGCATTTACCGGCAAGTGAGATAGGTCAGCACTTTCTATCGCTTTCGACTCCATTTGGTCATTAAACATAGTCGCCGTGCCATGAGCATTTATAAATGCAATATCATCATTATTTTTTAGTGCCAATTGACTTAAAGCCATGCAACACCCTTCTCCCACCGGAGATGGTGTTGTATTATGATATGCGTCATTTCTCACGCAACCCTTTATAATCTTCCAACCGGCACTTGCGTGCGATTGCGAAACTATCACTGTCGCCACAGCCTCTCCAAGACTAAGCCCTATTCGTTCTATGTCAAATGGGCAACAAGGATTTGGCGACACTGCATTTAATGATTGAAATCCCGATATAATAAATTCACATTGAACATCACAACCACAAACAACAATATTTTTATACACTCCGGCATCGACTAATCGTTGAGCTAACAACATTGCCGAAACACCCGATATACACGCATTGCAAACTGTGATGGGTGTTGTTTTTATTTCAAAGAAATCAGCTATGCGTTGAGCAGCACTTGCCGGGGATATATTTATTGAGCAATCTTTTTCCAATTGTTCAATATTTCCTTTTGTTGTGCTTAATATCAAGCATGTTTCAGATGAGGATAAATCAAAATCCACTCCTTCCAATGCTTTCTTTATCGATTGTATTGACAACGCCTCATAACGTGAATACCCCTCAATTGCAAGCTCTTTATTTGCTTCAGCAGTAAATAATGATGCCGAATAAGGTCGCATACCCTCATGTACTCCTTGACATGACACAATTGATGACACACCTTCAAGCAATGCCTTGAAATTATCATTACTTGAAAGACCCAATGGAGATATTATGTTATGTGATATTATTGTTGCCATTTATTTTTCCATTCTACAAACCAATCCGGATTTTGCCACACCAATTGATAGTCTAAATCCATAAAAACTTGCACTGTTTTTCCGGTACTATATAGTATATTCGTAATACGATCTCTTATTTCATATTCAAAGATGATTTTAGCAGCATCAGTTGGCTTATATCTTGCGATAATCTTCATTTGCGTGCCATGACGAAGAGGTTGTTTATATTGTATTTGCATATCAATAATCGGGGCATAATATCCTTGTGCCACATAATTAGCGTATGTCAACCCATACTTTTCACCAAAAGCTTCACGAGCATCTTCCAAATATAAAGGATACGCACCATGCCACACAACTCCCATAGAATCTACCTCGCTAAATCGCACTTCTATATTTTTCTCTATAAATAGTTCCATTAGCCTATTTCTTCTTCTGTTACCGCAATCTTCATTTCGGTTTTTGCAATTTGCACTCCTTCATGTTCCACAACTGCCTCTGCAAGTATCATTCCAAACACTTCTTCCTTGACAGTTATTATAGTTCGTATTGATTCTCCCACTTTTGGCAATTCGGCTACTTCGTAATTACGAACAGCTCCAATCAGTCCTATTTGAATCCCTTTCTTATTTATATACTTGTTTATATATCCGATACGAGCGGCACATGTTTGTGCGATATTCTCCAACAATCCGGTTGCTGAAAACTTACTGTTTTCCACAAAAATATTATTTGCATCAACCTTAGTTTCTGAAATTGTAACAGTCATATCAAAATGTACCAATGAGCCAATCATAACGAATGGCTCTTGTTGAGGCAATAGAGTATGAACATCTATAGATGCAACAAACTCATTGGGAGGATATGAAAAATCTATGTTCATTTCTTCCATATATCAAAATAGTTATACCATTGAGTGGGATATATCGACATCATTCGTTCCAATTCGGCAACGTATGACTTTGACAAGGATTCTATCTGCTCTTTTCTTGACTTTGTAGAATCGTAATACAAGGGAGTTACATATATTTTATATTTTCGCACACCGGTTTTCATCACATTTACAGCAATAACTTCAAGTCCACGCAATGTAGCCACACTGAATGGACCTGTAGGAAATTGAGCCTCTCCTTTTAGAAATGGTATTATCTGTTTTTTTTGTGAACCAAGCATTCGATCGGCCGACATACTCACAATCTCACCATTAGATAGTGCCTGATTAATCTCAAATAAATGTCCCATATCCGGTCTGACGGCAATCATGTGAATATTGGTTGACTCGAACATTTTTTTACGATTTTCCACAACCGATTGTTTCTCTCCGAAAAACACCAACGCATTAAATCGTTTAGTCTCGGCAACCAACGTATATCCTGCAATTTCGTAATTGCCAATATGAGCACTTAATTGAACAAAACCATCTGGTTTATTTGCCAACTCAAGAAAATATTCATAACCGTCAATTTCAACGTCAAATTTTTTCCCTGCCCACATTGCAAACTTATCAATTACAACCTGACTAAACAAAACGTGGTTAATATATACACTCCACATCGATTTAATCACGCTATAACCAACACGTTTTCGAAAATAGCGATATGTAATTACTCCACTTTTATTTACAAGCAAACAAATGGGTATAATAAACATGGCTACGAATACATATAGTATTCGCAAGTCAACAACCTTTAGTATCCGGATTAGCCATTTATGCATCCAGTTGTTACCATAGGTTGTTCCTACCCATTCTTGCTTTTTCATATATTAATTAAGTTTGCTACTTATATATTCACAAAATTGAGAAAATGTTTTTACATTAGTCATTTCTTCGGGTTTGATTTTGAATCCGAATGTGCGTTCCACAATGACAACGATATCCACATAATCAAGGCTGTCGATTCCCATATCTTCTTTTAATAACGCATCAGGAGCGATGCTTTCTTCTTCGATTTCAAGTTCTTCAATCATGAAATCTCTTACTTTCTCTTCAATTTCTTGCAATGTCATAATTTTATATTATTGATTTATTTTTGATTATTTTAATTTACACACCAAAATACTATGTCCTTGTCCAAGACCATCATAAATTTCTTCAATCTCTAATCCGGCTTCTGCAACACATGCTTCCATATCTTCGGTATTATACATCTTACTATTCCCATTTGCAATGGCTGTAAAATATAAACTTGTCATTGTCAAGCAGAATGCTGCCGGTTCAAATCTTTGACGATCCCAAAGTGTTTCCATTATATATAATCGAGTAACTTTTGTCATCGCATTTTTTGCTCGCGATAATATTCCAACGATTTCCTCCATTGAAAAACAGTCAAGGAATTGGCTCATCCATATAGCATCTAATCCGCCCTCTCTTTTGGGAAACTGAGCTTCTTTGTCCAATAAATTTATTCCATGACCTTTAATTCGCTCCGAACCGTTTTTTGATGCCACATTATCTTGCATCAATTTTATTTGTTGAGGCAAATCCAATATCGTTACCTCAACATCATTGTCATATCCTACACACTGCAAAGCCCATTTTCCGGTATTTCCGCCCACATCATATAGGCTTCTTGTATTATGCTTCTTAAATACGACTTCCAATGCTTCGGGGAATGACGAGTCGCTATAAAAATGATCAAAACCAAACCAACTTTTTTGCACTTGTTCGGGTAAACTTGACAATCCCTCATACACAGTTGGCCAAGAACCAAAATGCTTCAAGCCCTCAGGCTTGCCATTTACTAATGATTCTTCAAGATTAAACCACCCGATATAATTAACATCATGATTAAAATCCACATTAACTCTCGTTGCTGGGTCGTTCAGTAAAAACCAACCTGTTTTTGAAATTGTGTATCGTTCAGTTTCCTGATTAACCAATATCGTTCCTATACACAATGAAGCCTCCAATAGACACTTAACTGCATAATCCGACAAATTTGTCTTTTCACAAATTTCTTCACGAGTAAGACCATCGTGCGAATCACGAAGTAAATCTAAAATTCCAAATTTTATCATCAATCGCGATGCTTGAAACACTACCGGTCCCCAAGCAATAAACTCAGCTAATCGTTGGGCTTCTCGAGCCGAAAGACTTTCTTTAGTATATTTTTTCTTTAATTCGGGTGTAAGATTCATATATTTAATCTTTTAACGCTTTTTTAAGTTGACGTTTCAAATAGCTTCCGGCACGTTTGCCCGACTCCTCTGCTCCGTCTTTAATCAAGTTTAATTTAGTGCCAAAAGTACCACCTTCAGCATTAAGTTCTATAATATTTGCCAAGATTGTTCCATCTTCAGCAATCACATGCAACTCACTTGTAATATCACCATGTGTGTTAATTTTTAATACAACCCAACGTAATGTCAAGGGTGCATTTTTACCTTTTGCAACCATCAAATAATCACCTGTTCTATCATTTAGAGTCCCTAAAAACTTTGCAATAATCACCGGCTGGTCTTTATCCCAATCCAACTCATATTGTGCAAATTCTTCTTCACTCATGCCATGAATAACAGCGTTTGAGTAATCTACCTCAAACCTTGCCTCCCTTGCTTTTGCCAATTCTTTTAGAGAACCCGACTCAAGACGTATTGCATTAGCATTCAATAATGCAAAACACAACATCAATAAAGCTATTAATTTTCTCATCATATTTTACTTATTATTAAGATATATGTCTAATGGTCAAAAAAGTTGGTAAAAGTCAATTGCTTAACACGCCATTTTTAACAAAGATACATTAGCACCATTTTTAAGGAGTGCTAATGTAATCTTAATTTTATTTACAATCAGCGGCAAATACCTACAATCTAACTATTTACCTTTACTAACTTGTTTTGCCAAGTCTTTAGCTAAATCTTGATATGCCATTATTCTTCGAGCCTCATTGCTATAAGAAGCGGTTCCCGAACAATCAAATTTAATTGTTGCGATTTTTGTTTTATCCGACAATTTAATCACATCAACAGATCCTTCAATATGAGCTCCACGAGAGAATCCTCCAAACATAACTGCTGCCGCAGTTGAACCGTAATGGAATTTTTCTACACGAATAATTATTTCATATTGGGCAGCATCTTCATCTTCAGTGATAAGACAATACTTTTTGTTCTTTTTATTGAAAAACACATCAAACGATGCTTCCGAAGCTGCAACTTCTGCCGGATAATCTCTTTCCCATTCAGCACCTTTTTCCTTTAGGAATGCTTTTTCAGTCTTATCTTCGATAAGCATTTTAGAATAATCCCAAGTTAAAAGTACTCGAACATCTGAATTTTTTAATTCTTTCAAGCTACCGCTTTCAAGCTCTGCATCAGCAAAAGCTGATAGCGAAATAAACGCAGCCACTAAAAGCATTAAAAACTTTTTCATATCCATTTGTATTAAAATCGGTTTATTTATATTAGGTTTGTTTTTCTATCAAAACATTAGAAGTGAATACCAATTCTAAAGTTTACACACGAAACTGAAGGAAGTGAAGATTCAACACCATACACATAATCACCATAACCTATATAGCTCTCTTCTGACGACCCTGTAAATAAAGAATATCCTAAACTCAAATCCATTCCAAAATTATCAGTAAAATTAAATGTACAACCAAATGCTGGACTGAAATACAATGCACCCGCTTCAGAATATCCATTATATCCCCCACCTAATCTCAAACCTACAAATGGAGATACTTTTGAATAACGCAAGAAGCTATAACGACATTCTGCAAATGTTGCAAACAAAGGCATTACTTCCACATCATAATCAACAAAATCATAATAACTATAATCAGACGTTTCGTAAGTATAGAATTCGGTCATTCCTAAAGAAAAATCAATACCTGCACCAACAAATAGCCCATCTATAATTTCAACACCATGAGATGTAGCAACACCCCAAGTGCCACCAAGATCTCCTTCTGATGGAATTGATAGACCACCAAATGTTTCAACATAACCTTTATAAGAAGCCGCAGATGCTGATGAAATACAGCAAGCCACAAATAAAATAGCTAATAATTTTTTCATAATTTTTATATATCAAAGTTTATAATACTTATTTTAGAAATGAATTCCAAGTTTTATCGCAATGCTATGAGACTGGTCATCTCCAGCATCACAAGTATAAACATTCCATTGAAGACCAACATCAAGACCAAACTTCTTTGTAAAATTAAATGTACAACCAGCCATTAGCGGGCACGTATAAAATGCAAAATCTTCGCAGATAGCATCATATCCAGCTCCTAATCTCAAGCCAACAAATGGAGATACTTTCTTTTTTCGCAAGAAGTTATATCTTGCTTCTGAAAACATTGCTCCCAAAAAATACACATCTTCATAATCATCAATTTCAGAAGCTAAAGCTAATTCAAGACCTGCACCTACAAATAACCCGTCGATTATTTGGATACCATGAGAAGTGCTGACTCCCCATAGACTACATAAGTCCTCATCTGTAGATACAACTAACCCAGTGGAGGTATCTACGTATCCTTTGTAAGAAACTGCTGATGCTGATGAAATGCAGCAAGCCACAAATAAAATAGCAAATAACTTTTTCATAATCACATGTTTTAATTGTTAGTAGTATGTTTAATTAATAATGATATATCAAATCGCATAAATGTTCAGCCAAATCACTAAACACTTGTTTTAGTCCTACATATCCTGACATTGCACCACCTAACTGAGTACCATTCATCTTTAATATCTCAACTATGGCAAAGGGCTCAGAGCTACCTTTTTCATAAAACTCGGCATAACCACTTATTGATGCTCCACCCCAACCGGCTTTAGTTCCCATTTGCAAAGTCTTCACAACAACATTCAGTGCTAATTTTTCACCTTCTTTTGTAACAGCACGAGGTCCTTCTTCAATATCTTCGTCCCATTTATCACAAAACCATTCGAGCATCTCAAATTCATAACGACGAAACGTTTCCATATCGCTATGATAATCCTCAACTATAAACTGTTTTAGAGGTTTACGATTAGTTTTTGTTTTAGAAAAATCAAATGAACATGAGATTAGCCCTCCTTTTGTCTTTAATGGAGCGAGCGTGCCACTTTTTAACCTCAATGGATTATCGGCAAAAGCAACAACAGTTGATATTAACAACAAAAATATAACTATTATCGATTTTTTCATATATCTATAAAATCATTATATTTTCTTTATAACCAAAGCACTATTTGTTCCTCCAAAACCAAATGAGTTACTCAAAATAGTATTGAGCTCCATATCAATGGTTTTTGTGGCAATATTTAATTTGGCAGAATATTCATCAGGGTTTTCAAAGTTGATATTAGGTGCCACAAAATTATTATGCATCATTATGAGTGAATATATAATCTCACTTGCTCCTGCCATCCAGCATTCATGTCCGGTCATTCCCTTAGTTGATGACACAAAAGCTTTTTTACCCTCAAATAATTGAGCTATCGCCTTTGCCTCATACATATCGCCTTGTGGAGTACTTGTTGCATGGGCATTTATATAATCAATATCATCGGGAGTCAATCCGGCATCATGCAAAGCACGTTGCATCGCCAACGCCGATCCGATATCACTAGGTTGTGAAATTCCTTGACCATTTGAAGAGAAGCCATATCCACACACTTCAGCAATAATGTTGGCTCCACGAGCCACAGCATGCTCATATTCTTCCAATATCAATGCCGCAGCACCTCCACTTGGAATCAACCCGTCGCGATCTCTATCAAATGGGCGAGATGCTTTCGTGGGGTCATCAACACGCATTGAGAATGTTCGCAACGCATCAAAAGAGAACATGCTATATTTATTTACTTCTTGTGCTCCACCACAAAGGACTATATCTTGAAGACCTTGCTTAATAAACATATATCCAAGACCAATTGAATGGCTTCCACTTGCACATGCCGCACTAACGGTAAAATTAATTCCTCGAAGAGGAAACACCGAACATAAATTCATGTTTACCGTAGAGTTCATTGATTGGAATATCGCTCCCGACCCAACTAACTCCGAGTCATGCTTTTCTGCCATAATTTGTGCACCCTCTACAATAGCCTGTGCTGTAGAGTCGTTCCCAAATATACAACCTACTTCATTGTTCTGAAGATATTCATTATCTATATTTGCTTGCTCAAATGCTTGACGAGTTGCCATAAAAGCATACTCGGCCGCTTCTGACATATTTGCACGTTGACGTCGATCAAGCAACCCTTTTAATTTAGGTTTCTCAACAATCCCTGTCAATGGAGATCGGAAACCGTATGACACTCGCTCTTCATCAATGCCAATACCCGATTTACCGTTATATAATGAATTTTTTATCGTTTCCATGTCAGTGCCAAGGCACGTCCATGCTCCAATTCCTGTTATTACTACACGCCTATTCATATACTACTATGATTTTTATGTGTAAAGACCTCCATTAATCGAAATAACCTCTCCAGTGATATAATTAGCACCTTCCGACACTAAAAATGCTACAGTTTCAGCAACTTCTTCAGGCTTACCAAAACGTCCCATTGGCACCAACTGTTTCAATTCATCAACCGCCAAATCTTTAGTCATATCAGTATCAATAAAACCGGGAGCTATAGCATTGACTGTTACACCTCTCGCAGCAACTTCTTGTGCCAATGCTTTGGTCATACCAATCATAGCAGCCTTAGCGGCACTATAGTTTGTTTGACCCGGCATTCCTTTCAACCCCGACAACGATGCGACATTAACAATTTTGCCACTTCTCTTTCGTGGCATCATGTGTTTTAACAGATGGCGTGTAAGATAAAAACTACCATCTAACGACGTTTGCAACACCGAATGCCACTCGTCGTCCGACATCATAAACATCACATTGTCTTTTCTTATTCCGGCGTTATTTACCAATACCGAAATGTACTCAGCCGGGTGAGCTTCTTCCCAAGCTGTCAATGTATTTTCGATTTGTTGCTTATCAGATACGTCAAACGGCATTAATTCTGCCATTCCTCCGTTTTCTTCTATTATTGATTTTGTTTCAAGAGCAGCATCTCTATTACTTGCATAATTTATCAATACAACATACCCCATCTGAGATAGTTTAATGCATATTGCTTTCCCTATACCTCGAGAGCCTCCTGTAACTAATGCGTATTTCATATTTTTATTATTAACTCATTAACAAATAGCACATTGCACTCATTCAATACATCAATTTTTTCTTTCCAAAAAATTAGCACATCAGAATAATATCGGCAATAAATGCTAAAATAATTGAAATTTTTGCAAATATACGGAATAATTTACCCCCCCCCTCAATTCCTTAACATCATTTAACACTTCTAACATCTCACTTTATTTCGTAAATTTCATCTATTCCATTTATAACAGGAGGGTGTATCAAAATTCTATCTATTAACCCCTCCGGCTCTACGTATCACCTCCCCTAAAACAGGGAAGGACTATTCATATTTGAGTCAAAATATTAACTATCAGCAAAATAGCAATATTGCTCCCATATTTTCAGGGGAGCTGTCGCTTGCGACTGAGGGGTGTAAAAACAAAGGAGATGTATCAATTTTTGAATTTTGACACATCTCCATCATCGATATATTAAAATATTTATTACGTTTATCTTTCTCTCATTTTTGATGCTTTTTTCAAAGCGTCATTAAGCTTACTACCATATATTTCAGCTGATTTTCTCCATACATCTCCAGTCAAATTAGTAAATGACCCGACAACACCTTCTCTTGTTTCCATTCTAATGCCCGAATAGACTTCTTTTGTTATTGTGTCAATAAACACATAATCTACAATCCACTTATTACCTCGTTCTCCAACTACACGCACCTTAAGTACCAATGTTATTGGAGCAGTGGTATTTGTTACTGACAATTTCACCGAGTTTAATCGGTCGTTCACTCTATCAACAAATTTTTTAAGTATTTCGTGGAATTTTCCGTAGAAGAACTCTTCAGCACCCTCTTCTTTATCAAGAAATTTATCTTGAATATATTCCTCGAATTGCAATCCTTCTACTGTTGCATCAGATAAATCATAAACTACATAGGCAATTCCAGAATCAAGAACAGGCATAAGTTCTATCGGTAAGAATTTTTCTGATTGAGCATGTAAATCATACGCAGCCGAAGCAATACCCGAGTTGCGAGCATCACTGCTCTTCACTTTTGATTTTTGAGTTGATACTTTCTCATTTTTAGCTGGAGTAGATTTCGTTGATTTAGTTTGATTTTTTTTAGCACCACCAACCGACACATCACTACGTTCACCTAAAATTATCAAAGTAATTGGCTCAATAACGTCTAAAAGTGATTCAGTTTCCACCAATTTTGATTGTTGTTTCTCAACACTTGCAGTTTCAACATTAATCATTTTTATACTTATCAACGAACGCGTACCCATCTTTGATATTACTGACAATACAACTTTATCAGCTCCAGCCAAACGTCCCAACTCAGTAGCTTGTGACTCATCAACAGCATCAGAATTTGAGAATTTCGCTTCTTGCATTACTTTATCCAATTGCGAACGTTCAACTATGGCATATTCACCACCATGATTTACAAAACAGTTACTAATAAGTTCTCGAACCCCCATTTGCAATGCCGGATCATTATTTCCGGGTAATGATGGATCAAAAATAGCCACCCTTAAAGCTCCTTTTTGTGCAAGTACTTGACTCTGACCAATCAATAATAATGTCACTAAAAATAGTAATATTCGTTTCATATTTATTCTTTTATTTAATTTTCTTGATTAAATCTGTTGCAATCATTGACGTCGATTTAATTATCGCCTTTCTATTTGCTTTATCCTCTGATGGTCCTGCTCCTTTTGCCGAATAACTATTTGTAAAAATGGTTGATTTCTTATATGTGTTATAAAGGCTGACATCAACATCAGCAAACACATATTGAATATCTCCATCGTTACTCGATTTTCGCAATGCCGGTGATAATGAAATCACATAATTCGCATTATCTTTTGCTTCACAAATAGAACACGAATTTCCTGTAATTTTGCTAAGCAACTCTCCATACAATAAACTTTTATATTTCTCGGACACCGAATCATCTATTACAATGTAAAGTTGAATACTTTGCTCTAATTGAGATTTCAATTCTTGGACCACCAATCTGTATTCAGAATAGGCTTGCAAAGCTTCATCATAAGCAAATGAAGAATCAATAACAACAAGCATTCTGATGCAATCTTCCATCTTTGGAAGATAATTCATAATCGTATCACATTCGCTTTGGGCTATTGACTTCTCATTTCGTTGAATCATCGCACTTGCCGACTCAAAACTGCCTCCAATTTTAGCAATCGCCAAATCATATTCTTTGCGGTACGTATCAATTAACTCTTCTTTCGACACAAACACTAATGTGTGAGCTGCTGATGTTTGAACATCATAATAGCTCTCAATTTTGGCATTTGAGACCTTAGCATGCGAAGTTACTGATGAAACTTGCTCAAAAATTTCGGCTTCATCATAACTACCATTAGAACTAACAGCAGTTATAGCATTTTTAGTTGCACTGCTGATATTGACTGTGATTTGTTGTGTCAACTGATGGAATGCATCTTCTTTTGACTTTGAAATAGCTTTGTTTTTGGTTTCCGATGCCGATTTCATATACGACGCATATCCCACATAATAAGTATTATGGGGATAGTTATCATTACGCCATTGTTCATCACACCAGTCGGGAGTCGTTGCAAACACCGACAAGCCCAAAGCAACAAAGAAGACAAATACTAATAAATATTTCTGTCTCATTCTTGAGGTTGGATATTTTCGCCTTCAATATACTTGAAAATTTCATCTCCAAGTTGAGATGCAAGCTTAACTTCATCAATTGATTTTTGCATAGCAGTCTTGCTTGCTTCTGCAACTTTTGTTTGATCCACAAGGAAATACATTTTATATTGTTTTGTGCCATCACCATTATCTTTTTCAATAGCATAACTCAATGTGAATGCTCCACTTAAATTAGTTGCTATGCGTTTGCCAAATGCTGTTGTTAATTTATCCATTTCTTCTGCCGTAACCAAATCGGCTGTGGTCATTTGACCTACACGTCCCATTATTTCAGCACTTACGATTTCGGCATAAGTTGTTTGGGCATTCAATGTTGCCGCATGTTTACACACATTAGCCGATCTGCATTTATTTACCACACCTTCTTGCTCCACCAAGTTAGGGTTTAGTTCCATTTTTTTATTATGACAGATAATGCAATCCTCAAGTGATTTTGAGCTACCGGCTACTACCCACCCTTGTTTTTCCAATTCTTTTCTCTTTTCTTTAGAATCTTTCTTTACCGCCTTTGTTTGTTTTTTATCCAATTGAGGAGTTTGTTGACCAAAAACAGGCATAGAAATACTAAATACTAACGATAAAATAATTGCACTGATTTTTGCTGATAAAAACTTCATAATAGTTATGATTTATTAGTTCGTAAATGTTATTTTTTTGTTAATTTTTTGCAAATATAAGCAACTTCTACCCCCCCCTAATTTTTAACTTATTTTAACTTTAGTCCCTGTTTTCACGAGAAAATCACATTTTTTCTTTCTTTTGTTTCAATTCGACATTTTCAATAAAATACTTAACTTTGCATTAATACACTAAGCAATAAATAAAATTCAATGAGACTAATAAATATATTACTATGCATTATTTTGGCATTCGAGGCATATTCCAATAACCAATCTCAGAAACCTATTATTGGCATTTCATGCTCAAATAGTAAATCAACATCTTCTGTATCAAAATCATATTGCGATGCGATAACCCAACATGGAGGAATAGCTTTGATGATTCCGGTGAGCACCGATAGCTTAACTCTCAGCGAAGTGCTTGGGTGTGTAGACGGTCTCATCATGACAGGAGGGGGAGATATTAATCCTTCTTATTTTGGAGAGGAAATGATTTCCGAATGTGGCATACCCGATTCTATTCGAGATATATACGATATAAATCTAATCAAAATTGCTGCTAAAAAATCAATTCCTTTGCTTGGCATTTGTCGTGGGGAGCAGCTCATCAATGTAGCTTTTGGTGGAACTCTTTATCAAGACCTACCCTCTCAATATGAATGTGGCTGTTTAATTCAACATCGAGATACGATTCATGACATTTACCCTTTACCCGACACATGGATTGCCAATATTTCAGGGATCAAAGCATTTGAAGCAAACACCTTTCATCATCAAGCAGTAAAAGACTTGGCTCCTGAGTTTACCGCCACCGCATATAGTAGTGATGGGGTGGTTGAAGTAATTGAGTGTACTACCGGAAAACCCATTTGGGGGGTCCAATTTCACCCCGAGAGAATGTTAACGAATGACTGCGACTCAATAGCTCATCGAATCTTTAAGTTTTTCATTAATAAAGCCGTGGAATTTAAGTGTACGAAAGATTTACCATAATTTCCTATCTATTTATTATACACAAAAAAACATACCAATATTAAAAATATCATCAAAAGTGATTTGTTGATTGTAAATTTAGTGTTACCTTTGAAAAACAAAATTATTTCGTATGCGATTAAGTAGTAAAAATCTTTGGATTTCTTCAAAGGATTATATAATGATAATCCTTGGCATTGCAATATATTCATTTGGGTTTACTGCATTTATCCTTCCCGAAAAAGTGGTTATGGGTGGAGTATCTGGTATAGGCTCATTAATATACTTTGCCTTTAACATTCCTGTTGCCGTAACACAATATAGCATAAACCTTTTACTACTTGCATTTGCTTATAGAATTGTGGGAAAACAGTTTGTTCTACGCACAATTTTTGGGGCAACAGTAATTTCAATTATGATAGGTTTTATGCAACCTTTTTTCCTCGAATTATTAGATGGGAAACCGTTGGTGCAAGGGGAAACTTTCATGAATGTAATAATTGGTGGTTTGTGCTGTGGATTAGGTATTGGAATGGCATTTACTCACAATGGTAGTACAGGTGGCACTGATATTGTGGCTGCAATGGTCTCAAAAAAGAGCAATGTGAGTATAGGTCGCACAATGCTATACACCGATTTCTTCATCATATCGTCTTCATATATTTTATTCCAAGACATAAATAAAATTGTATATGGTTTTGTGGTCTTATTTATTGCCTCTATTGTAGCCGACATGATGATTAATACCAACCGACAAGCTGTGCAGTTTACTATATTTTCTCCCAAATGGAAAGAAATCGCAACTGCAATTAACAATGAAGCCAATCGTGGTTGTACCGTATTAAACGGGATTGGCTGGTATAGCAAACAAGACGTAAAAGTGTTGCTCGTTATGTGTCGCAAAATTGAATCAGTAACCATTTTCCGTATCATAAAATCAATCGACAATGATGCGTTTATTACCCAAGCGAATGTCAATGGCGTATATGGGCAAGGATTCGACGAAGTAAAGCTCAAAATGAAACCGACTGATGCTCGTCCGATAAAACCTATCAAAACTGATGATGACGTGGCATTACCCGGTGGACACCCAGAGTCGCTTGCATAATTATTTTTTCGACACATAATTTCTCAAAATGAACAACGATATAAGAGTTTGGGGCTATCTTCGCGAATATGCTCAAGAGAAAGATGATATAATGCGTGCAGTTGAAAGCGTGTTTCAATCGGGCACTCTTATTCTTGGAGAAAATGTAAAAGCATTTGAACATGAATACGCTTCATATTGTGGAGCCGACTACGGAATTGGCTGCGACAATGGCACAAATGCCATCACACTTGCTCTACATGCAATAGGTATAGGTCAAGGCGATGAAGTTATCACGGTTTCAAACACTGCAATCCCAACTGTTTCAGCAATTGTTTCAACCGGAGCAAAGCCGGTATTTGTTGATATTGATCCCTCTACGTATTTAATGGACATATCTAAAGTAGAAAATGCTATTACTCGTCGCACTCGAGCCTTTATTCCCGTTCACCTATATGGACAATGCGTAGATATGGACGCTCTCAATGATATTGCATCACGTCATAATTTATTTGTAATCGAGGATTGTGCACAGGCTCACGGAGCAACATATAAAGGCAAAAAAGCCGGAGCAATGAGCCACATTTCAACAACTTCATTCTATCCCACAAAAGTATTAGGAGCGTATGGTGATGGTGGCATGCTATTAACAAATATTTCTGAGTTTGAAGCGAAATTGCATCGTCTTCGTTTCTATGGAGCCGAACAAACATATTATGCCATTGAACATGGATATAATTCACGTCTTGACGAAGTGCAAGCCGCGATTTTACGCATGAAACTACAACGCATTGAACAATATATCGCACGCCGTCGTGAAATTGCTCAAATGTATAACAATCTTCTTGCCAACACATCTTTAGTTCTTCCGAAAGAAGTGGCATGGGGCCGTCATGTATATTATTTATATGTGGTTCGACACCCTAATCGAGACCAAATAATCGCAAAGCTCAAAGAAAAAGGGATATATCTTAACATCAGTTACCCTACCCCAATCCACTTGATGAACGCATATAAACACCTTGGCAATGGCATCGAATCACTTCCGCATACCGAATTTGCTGCTAAAGAGATATTCTCATTACCAATGTTTCCCTCTTTAACCGACGAAGAGGTAGAGCGAGTTGTCTCTGTAATTAAATCTATTATATAGAGACTTCTATGTGCATTTTACATCTTAATTAGAAGATTACAAGATAGGCAAATTCGCCGGCTTCATCATAGAACCCACACGTTTGCATAATTGCATTAATTCGTTTTACTTGCGATGCTGTGAGTCCTATCCCTGCATAATCAAATTTGCGTCGATGGTTGGCAAATGCCAAAAAGGCTAACGACAACTCACGACAACTCATTTCAATTGAACACATCATGAAATAAAAATGCAACACATTTTCAATATCATTCTCAATTGAACCGTGATACTTCAATAGATTTGCTATAGCCGCATTCAAATAGCCATTCTCTCGCTCTGAAATCGCTACCTGTTCATTATAATTTATTGTTTGATTTCCTGCTACAGCTCTTACAAAGGTCAAAAAATCATCTTCAGGATTATTCAAATGCGACATTAAAATATCAGCCATCACTATCGCTCCAGCATTGATAAACGGATTGCGAGGCACTCCATTCTCTACTTCTAACTGAATAAGCGAGTTAAATGCAGTTCCCGATGGTTCTTTACCAACTCGCATCCACAAATCATCTCCCTTTATTGATAAACACATCGCTAATGCAAAAACTTTTGAAATACTCTGAATTAAGAAACGTGTATCAGACTGTTCTATCGATGCTGTTTCTCCATAAATAGTATTTATGCACATGCCGAATTGGTCGGGCTCAACCTTGGCCAACTCCGGGATATAATCGGCCTGTTTTCCCTCTTTTGAATAGGGCAAAATTGATTTATATATATTTTATAATATCTGTTGATAGTCCATAATCGCTGTTTGAAAATGATAGTTACACACAATTTCAAAAACACACTGCAAAACCATTATTTTGCAAATGCAAATATATATAATCTTATTCAATGATATAAAACATTTCTACAAGAATAGAGCAGACAACCATATTGATTGCCTGCTCATAATGTTTTATGAAGAGTTTTTATTAATCTTCAATTATTTACGGTGCATATCAAGCACATCAGCCGATGCCGTGAAAACTGTATCTATGTCTTCTTTTCCACCTACTACCAAGCGTTCGTATTCACGAAGACCTGTACCGGCAGGAATCAAGTGTCCACAAATTACGTTTTCTTTCATGCCTACGAGTAAGTCTGTTTTACCGTTAATAGCAGCTTCGTTGAGTACTTTTGTTGTTTCTTGGAACGAAGCAGCCGACATGAAGCTTGTAGTCTGCAATGCGGCACGTGTGATACCTTGAAGAATTTGTTCTGATGTTGCAGGAACTGCATCACGCACAACAATTGTCTTAAGGTCGCGACGTTTGAGTGCTGAATTTTCATCGCGGAGTTTGCGAGCTGTGATGATTTGACCAGGCTTAACATTTTCTGAATCGCCGGCATCAACAACAACCTTTTTACCCCAAATGCGATCGTTTTCGTCCATAAATTCACGTTTGTCAACAACTTGTTGTTCAAGGAATCCTGTATCGCCCGGATCAAGGATATTTACTTTACGCATCATTTGACGAACGATTACCTCAAAGTGTTTATCATTGATTTTCACACCTTGCATGCGATAAACGTCTTGAACTTCGTTCACGATATAATCTTGAACAGCAGTTGGTCCCATGATGTTAAGAATATCGGCTGGAGTGATTGCACCATCAGAAAGTGGTGTTCCGGCACGCACATAGTCGTTTTCTTGAACAAGAATTTGTTTTGACAATGGAACGAGGTATTTCTTAACTTCACCTAATTTTGAGGTAACAGAGATTTCACGATTACCACGTTTCACCTTACCGAAGTTAACTTCACCATCAATTTCAGAAACGATAGCAGGGTTAGATGGGTTACGAGCTTCGAACAATTCGGTAACACGAGGAAGACCACCGGTGATGTCGCCGGCACTACCTGCTGCTCGAGGAATCTTAACGAAGATTTCACCCACTTTCAATTCTGCACCTTCATCAACCATCAAGTGAGCACCCACCGGGAGAGCGTATGTTTTGATGATTTGACCATTTGCATCAACGATGTTGGCTTCAGGAGCTTTTGTACGGTCTTTTGATTCGATGATAATCTTTTCACGAAGACCGGTTTGCTCGTCAGAGTCAACACGATATGTTACGTTTTCGATTACATTATTAAATTCAACCTTACCGGCAACTTCACTTACAATAACAGCGTTGAATGGATCCCATTCGCAAATCACATCACCTTTCTTCAATGTGTCGCCATTCTTAAAGTAAAGTTTAGAACCATAAGGAATGTTGGCATTTGTCAACATCATATTAGTCTTAGGTTCAATGATACGCATTTCGGCAAGACGACCGATAACCACTTCAACTGGTTGTCCGTTAGGTCCAACTTCATCGGTAGTAACAGTGCGTAACTCATCAATTTCAAGCACACCATCGTAACGAGAAGTAGCTGAAGAAACAGCTGCGATGTTTGATGCAACCCCACCGACGTGGAACGTACGAAGAGTCAACTGAGTACCAGGCTCACCAATTGACTGAGCCGCAATCACACCCACAGCTTCACCTTTTTGCACAAGGCGATTAGTTGCAAGGTTGCGACCATAACATTTTGCACAAACACCATGCTTAGCTTCACAAGTCAATACTGAACGTATTTCAACCGATTCAATAGGAGAAGCATTAATGCGATCGGCAGCGGCATCATTGATTTCTTCGCCGGCTGCAACGATAAGTTCTCCTGAAATTGGGTCAACTATATCGTGAACCGAAACACGACCAAGAATACGTTCGCCAAGCGAAGCAACAACTTCGTCGTTATTTTTTATTTCTGTGCAAACAAGACCACGTAATGTACCACAATCTTCTTCGTGAATAATCACATCATGTGCCACGTCAACAAGACGACGAGTCAAGTAACCGGCGTCGGCTGTTTTCAACGCAGTATCGGCAAGACCTTTACGAGCACCGTGAGTTGAGATAAAGTACTCAAGCACCGAAAGACCTTCCTTAAAGTTTGCAAGAATTGGGTTTTCGATAATCTGACCACCTTCAGCACCGGCTTTTTGAGGTTTAGCCATAAGACCACGCATACCAGAAAGCTGACGAATTTGGTCTTTAGAACCACGAGCCCCAGAGTCGAGCATCATATATACCGGATTGAAACCTTGTTGGTCGGCAGAGATTTGCTTCATCAATGTGTCAGACAAACGAGAGTTTACATGTGTCCAAATATCGATGATTTGGTTATAACGTTCGTTGTTGGTAATGAAACCCATTGAATAGTTAGCCATAACCTCTTGCACTTGCTCGTTACCTTCCTTAACAAGTTGTTCTTTTTCTGCAGGAATAATAACGTCGCCAAGGTTGAACGAAAGACCTCCCTTGAATGCCATTTTGTAACCAAGATTCTTGATGTCATCAAGGAATTGAGCCGAACGAGGAATACCACAATTCTTAATTACCTTGCTGATGATTGTACGCAATGATTTCTTTGAAAGGATTTCATTAACGTAACCAATCTCTTTAGGCACATATTGGTTAACAAGCACACGACCCACTGAAGTATTTTCAATAAGACGAGTTACAGTATTACCATTTTCGTCGATATCTTCAACAACAACCGACACGGGAGCGTGAAGAGTTACGCGACCCTCGTTATAAGCAATTTCTGCTTCTTCAGGACCATAGAATTTAGTACCTTCACCCTTGTCGCCTTTGCGAAGTTTTGTAATATAATAGAGACCAAGCACCATGTCTTGAGAAGGCACAGTAATAGGAGCACCATTAGCAGGGTTAAGAATATTGTGAGCACCAAGCATAAGCATTTGAGCTTCGAGGATAGCTTCATTACCAAGAGGTAAGTGAACCGCCATTTGGTCACCGTCGAAGTCGGCGTTGAACGCAGTACATGCGAGTGGGTGCAATTGAATAGCCTTTCCTTCAATCATCTTAGGTTGGAATGCTTGAATACCAAGACGGTGAAGAGTTGGGGCACGGTTGAGCAACACAGGGTGTCCCTTCATAACGTATTCGAGAATATCCCATACAACAGGCTCCTTGCGGTCAACGATTTTCTTCGCCGACTTCACAGTCTTAACGATACCACGCTCGATAAGTTTGCGAATAACGAAAGGTTTGTAAAGCTCAGCAGCCATGTTTTTAGGAAGACCA
>JAEIGA010000962.1_pt1 | contig 43278 bp, 54 predicted proteins | sample 9270691 | NCBI WGS metagenome assembly JAEIGA01 (sample SAMN17057246, study PRJNA624740) | gut metagenome | biome: biome; isolation source: fecal sample | host: Bos grunniens | place: China: Xizang | collected 2019
TATAGTTGATATAGTCAGAGGGGAGCCTGGTTCTCCTGTTATAGTGACTAGCTTAGAAAAGTTAAAGAGTATATATCCGCAAGGACAAGTTGGTAAATATTATGCCGTTTTTGATAAATTAACAGAGGATAAAAAAATAGACTATGATAATCCTTCTATTTACACTTGGGTAACTGATGTTCAGAATTATGAAGCTATGTTAGCTGATTATAGCGAAGGAAGAAATGATAATCTTGTTGATAATGGCAAAGAAGCGGATGTTTCGGCTCAGTTACAAGCAGATCCAGGTTATGTTAAATTACCATATGCAACATATTATAGACCAGATAGCGCTGATGCAAATAAGAAGTTTATAATTCCCGCAGGTGGGGAATGGAGAGATAGATTATATTTTCAAGGGTTGATTCAATCCAGGAGCGGTAATGATACAAATTATTATTTTACCGAACTTGTGAATGAGTGGCCTAAGTTATATGATGTAGAAAACCATAAGTATTATGAAGAAGTTTTAGATAGTCCAACAACTTTAGACTATTGGTTAGATATTATAGATAATGATGCCACTTTAAATGAATTTAGTGTAAATAATATTGGCAGAAGAAGTTATGCAAAAACTGAAAGTGGTTGTAATTGTGTTTTTGAACCTATGATACCAGAATATATTTTAGTTGATAACTCAAATCTGCAAGACCTTGTTGACTCAAGCGATCAAGAATTATATCAAGATGTTGCTAATGAACAAGGTATTCCTATTGTATATGTTGATTCATCTATTTATAATTCTATGTTGAGTGGTGGTACTTATAATTCATGTTATGAAAATGTAAGACAGTTAATTCAAGATTATACTGATTATAATAATAGTATTACTATAACTTGTTTACCTATATATCATCTTGAGCCTAATACTAGGATTTATATTAATGATCCTGATTCAGGGGTTCATGGTGAATATTTAATTAACACCATAAGTTATTCTTTAGGAAATGAAGGAACAATGAGTATTAGTGCAAAGAAAATTAATAGAAAAGTATAAAAAAGGGGAGATGCAATTTTGCATCTCCCTTATTTTTTATTCCCAATTAAAAGCTTGCGGTTGCGGGATTTCATTTACTTTAGCATAACCTATTCCAATAGCATCAGCTACGTCATCACTAACTAAAATATTATAATTTTCTTTTACAAATTTAATATCTGCTGCTTTTAAAGTATCTCGTTTTATACCAGCACCAGTTTTAATTCCGCACCTTGACCGCCATGTGTTTGCGGGAATAAATTCTACTTCTTTGTTATAATTATAAAACATAAGCACTATTGCTGCTTGAAGATAAAATAAAGCTTTGAATGTTTTTTGATTCTTTGACCAAGCTATTTCGTTTAAATTATCTGGAATAATTTGCTCCATGATGATTTGATCTGGTGTGTATTGTTTGTAGATTTTTTCTATCTCATCTGTCATATATTTAATTCTATATAATACGTCTTTGGAATTATTTGAAATTAGAGTATAGTGTAACAGATCTTTATTATCGAATAGAGCAATTCCGGTCGCCTTAGTACTTCCATCTATTGCTAATGTAATCATATCTTCGCTCCTTATTATTGTTACTTTTAGTATATCAAAATTTTTATTTTTTGTCAAGCGGGAATGTGCTAAATTTTTATAAACGATTTTTACAAAAAAATATATATTTTATTATGAGGACTGTTTTTGCTTTAAAAGTTATTTTTAAAATGCCGTTTGTAAAATAAAAAATAGGACGCTTCCGCGTCCTATTTTGCTATTTTTAATTTGTCCCCGTGGAGCCAAACCCGCCGTCTCCGCGCTCTGTGTCATCAAGTTCAGTTACTTCGTTAAGTTCAACTGGAATATAAGGCTGAACAATAAGTTGTGCGATTCTATCTCCTCGATGAAGAATCTGCATGTAGTCGCTATGATTATGAAGAGCTACGATTAATTCTCCACGATAGTCGCTGTCAATTACACCTACCTTGTTTGCAGGAGCTAATCCTTGTTTTGTAGCCATACCAGATCTAGGATAAATTCCTCCAAATGTATTCTTTGGAAGCGCAATCGCAATACCAGTACCTATTTTAACAGTTGAATGAGGGGGAATATTAAGTACCCAATCTTCATTAGTATTAAAGTCCTCATAACTATTTGCATATAAATCCCATCCAGCAGCTTCTGCACTACCGCGTGTAGGAAGCTTTGCCGCAGAGTCAAGTTTTTTAATATTCATTAATCCACCTCATATTCTACTGATACCATTCTATCAGGTTCTTTTTCGTTGTTAAATACTAACGTAGCTTTTACAAGTTCATACTCATCTATTACTTCACCTTTTGATTTAACTTCTTTATGAGTATATTCAAATTTTTTTAATTCAAATCTTTTATCTTCCCGTAATTCAGTATGAAGTTTTTCTACTTCAGTAACATTAGGGACTCTAATACTTTCTACAACTGATATTAAATATTTCATATAATTTTTACCTCTATTCTCTGTTTATTTTCATATTTACTAAGTAAATTACTTTCAATTTCATCCTTTACCTTTTGGCAAAGTTGTTCAGCGCCATGTAAATTTAATTCTGTAATATCTGGATATTCCTCAAGAAGTCCAAGCACTACATTAGAATAATTATATAAATAAGTTAATCTATATTCTTTTTCTTTATTATCATTATCATAGATATGAATACTTTGCATGCCGCTAAATGGTTCTATTGTTCCTATTAGTTTCATAATATCACCTCTAGCATTTAATTACAGCTTGGTCATACGGGAATAAATAATAACAAAAAGCTTCGTTGTCTATTTTAAGCCATATCTCATAAGCTATTCCATCATCTGTTTTATCAATTCCTAATATTTCCCCTCTATCCGTGCAGCAACCTAAAGCTTCTCTTGCGGCAAAGTGTTCTGCAGTAGATGAAGAAGTAAGCTGAAAAATTGTATAATCTTTTCTTTCGTTGCATAAAAGCATAGCAAATTCATTAACTTTATCTTCAAAAAACCCTTCTAGCTCTTCTTGCTTAGCCGCAAGTTCTGGGTGCGTTAAAGGTTTTTCGTTTTGAAGTACAAGTTGTTTATTTGCTTCGTATAAGTTTGCTCCTTGTATTTCCATCTATATTATCTCCTTATATCTTTATATAAATATTATACCAAAAATTTTTAAAAAAATAAAGGGAGATTTTTCAATCTCCCTTTTAATTTTATTTATTAAAGCGCATATGTTTTACACGCATTTCTGTTTCTTGTATTTTACCTTTATTAAAAGCAGTCAAATAATCACCTGTTAAGTAACCTGTAACTCTACGCAACCGTTGAATATTATCACTTCCGCACTGCGGACACGTTTCTCCTAGTTCTACTTCGCCTTGGAATCCACAATCAAGACAAGTATCTGCGGGAACATTAATTGCAAAAGATGGAATATCTTTATTCATAGCATAATTTACAATAGTTTCAAGAGCATCTATATTTTGTTGAGCACCCGAATCTAATTCTACATATGTAATACATCCAGCGGAGCTATATCCAGTTAATTGACTTTCAATATCAATTTTACTAAAAGGATCAATTTCAGTCCATACTGGTACATGAATTGAATTGGTAAAGAAGTCTTTGTCTGATACGTTAGTAATCTCGCCATATTTCGCTTTAAACTTGTCCATGGCGGTTTTACACAAATTTTCCGCAGGCGTATAGTAAACACCAAAATTTAATTTGTAGAGTTGTTTAAAAGTAACACACTCGTTTTTAAATAATGATTCTATTCTTTTAGCAAGCTCCATTCCCCCATAAGTAGTATGGTCTTTACCAATAAGAATTTGAAGAGTTTCTGCCAGACCAATTTGCCCAATAGCAAGCGTTCCATGTTTAAGAGCTGACCTAATTCCTTCTTCAGGCTTGTATCCCCGCATTACATTATTTTCGTACATAAACTTTGCGGATGAAGAATCTTGGCTACATATCCATTCAAACCTTTCAATTAACATATCTTTTGCTTCATGAATTTTTTGATCAAGATAATCAAAAAAAGCATTTATTATTACTTCTTTTGAAGCGCCCATTTCTTCTCCAGTTAATTTTGTTTTCATCGCTATTGTTGGGAGAATAATTGTTACTGGACAAATATTACCTCTACCATCTTTAGTTTGTGGATTTGTTCCAGGTTCTGCATTTATATCAGCTCCATTCGCGGTTCTACACCCCATGGTACTGAAATATGTTTCTGGGTTATTACGATCATAACCGGCATTCCCGCTCCAGTCAACATTAGCATAATTAGGATATAATCTTTTTGCTGTTGATTGTAAAGCTAATCTATATAAATCGTAGTTCGGCGTTCCAGGTTTGTCATTAACACCTTTCATATATTGAAAAATTCCACACATTTTATACCGTTGCTTTCGCAATATTTTAACATTTCTTTATGAAATCGGATTAGACTATATCATCATTATATTTATTCAAATATAATGCAAGGCACTTCGGAACTATATCGCTATAGTCCTACTCCATATAGGATAGTCGTTAGACCTTATAAATGTAATTTAAAATAGTGATTATTGACAAGTTTTTCATCATGTGCTCGTCGCCACATTGTTGTATTACTAATATTATATTTTCTTGCTGCCTCACTTATTGAAGGTAATTCTTCTATAAAAATATTATTTTTGTCAAATACATAAATATTATTTCCTTCTGTATTACCAATTTTTTGATGTCTATTATTATAAACATTATTATATGCAATAGTACACCATTCTAAATTTTCAACACAATTATTAGAAGGATTTTCATCTTTATGATTTACTATTGGTAAATTATCAGGATTTGGTATAAAAGCTTCAGCAACTAATCTATGTATAAAAACTCGTTGTTTTTTACCTGCTTCACATAATACAACTCTTAAATGTCCATCCGTAGTAATTTCTGGTTTTAATATTTTTTCTTTATATTTTCTAATTCCTGTTTTTGTATTAATTATTCTTTCATTAGCTTTTATATTTCCTAAATTACTAACAGCATATAAATCATTATATATATTAATCCATTTTTCTTCCATAAAAATCCTCCTTTCTTAAAAATTTTATTATTAATCACTATTTACATTTATCTTGGCACGGGATTGTCTTGCCTTTCGGTTTAGAGTTTCCCCGTTAGCAAAAGTATCTCAATAGTCATTTCCTACTATATTTTACTTTCACACCCGTCTCTGATGGTTCACCTTGTTTTACTTCCCCAGTGGTTTATACGTTAGGGAAAATACTTGTTTTATGCAGTTTACCTACTCCTTTAATACATCCTTCAAGAAGAGCTTTTGTTACCATCCTTCCCTCTGGTAAGGTACATGTACCATAGTTAATCGAGGTAAAGGGCAGTTGGTTTCCAGATCTTGATTGCAGTGTATTTAGGTTATGATACATACCTTCGATTGCTTGTTGAGTTTCTTTTTCGGTCATTTCGTAAGCATATTGATAAGCTTTATTATAGTTATCTTTCAAGCCCGGATATTCAAACCCTATTTCTTCGTCTGATTGCAAAAGCTTATCTATATAATCATCGCCGCGCGCTACATACTTAAATCCATCTTTAAGATGTTTTTTAAAACTTTTTCTCACATATGGAACCATTGTCCAATCTAAATGACTTGCGCTAACCCCGCCAAACTGTTGTAAACTCTGTAACTGAAAAATAACAGCCACAAGCTGAAAAGCTGTGTTGATAGAATTAGCAGGACGAACATCAGTTTGTCTTGTATTAAATCCATTCGCTAGCAAATCATCAAAAGGTACAGTTAAACAGTTATGTTGTCCAACCGCATAGCTATCTAAATCATGAATATAAATTTCATTATTAATGTGATTATCGCGGGACTTCTTGCTCATGCAATTATTTAAAGCAAAGTCTTTCATAATAACAGAGTCTGCTTCACCTTTACGACCACCAAAACTTCGTTCATCAACATTTGCGTTTTGATTCTCAATACTGTTAGCTAAAAGTTTATCCTTCATTCGTTGCATAATTTCTGAATTAAAATGTCTATTTTTACTTCTTTCTTCGCGATAAAGGATATACGCTCTAGCTACATCTTTTCTTTTTGTCGCCATAAGACCTTTTTCAACCATATCTTGAATATCTTCAACACTATATGACTCTTTAGTCTTTTCCGCAGCTTCTTCAATAAAATCCGCAATTTTTTCAGCTTTTTCTTCTGCATATTCAGACACATCTCCGTCAACAGCAGCAAAAGCTTTAAGTACGGCTTCTTCAATTTTTTCTCTGTTAAAGTTTACCTTGCGCCCATCACGCTTAATAATCTTTTCCATGTAAAATACCTCCAATTACATAATATTTTAGGATTGTATATTATATGAAAAAACTACCATGTAATTTCATTTATTTTGTCCAAAAGATTATCTAAAAGATTTCCATCATAATTGTTAAATACTTTGGTTGTACAATCAAACGATTGAAACATTTCTTCATCTGCAAGAAATCGTCTGCAAATTTCATGGCAATTCGGTTCTGCTTCTCGCTCAAGTACGCTCATTAAACGATCAACTGGATTTGTTTCAATTCTTATAGGAATTACTGTAACTCTATTATCTTCTTGAAGTCGTGTAATACCTTCGGGGTTGAGTACAGCTATATTTATTTTATCCTCGTCAAGAGAAGTAATATTTGTACCATAGTACCAATTACCATTATAGCAGGTTGCTTCAAGCATATTACCATTCATTACTTCTTTAGCAAACTCTCCAACACCGGTAAAATGATAATGAACTCCATCTGTTTCATAACTTCTTTTTGGTCTTGTTGTGTCTGATATTACCCTATAAAATTTATCATAACCGTTACAAAGCATGGTTGCGGCATAATCCTTGCCGCAACCGCTTTCGCCAACTAATGCTACTATTTTATACATCCTTTTTACCTCTTTCATTTTCAAGTATCAAACTACCATTCTCATTAATATCTGTTATCTTATATACCGTATGTCCTTGTGTACTTGCATACTTCTTAACAGTGAACATATCACCTCGTCTATATCCATTTAACAACAACATTGTTCCTCTTGTGAACCAACCTTTTTCAACTACTTTCTTTGTACCATCAGGTTGTACTTCACTAAGTTGACGCTTGTACATCGCATACATATCTCGCGTGAACTTAACCGGAACCACTCCTTCTGTTGTTAATAAAGATATTGTATGGCGGGTATCATTTTTGCTAATAACTGTTCCCGCAATTCTAAACAGATGATAAATAGGAATGGTTTTCCGCCACATTGACTCTACTATCGGTTCAGGATCATAGTCAAAGAAGTTTTCAATTCCATATTTATTTTTATCAACATTTTTCAATTCATGGTCATGATAATAGAAACATAATGCTTCCATTTCCCATGCTGATAAGTTCACTTTATTTTTTGTATACTTTTCCCACATTTCTTTAAATAAGAGATAGTTATATTGCTTTAATACTTCTTCTTGGTTTGCATTTAACCAAACTCTTACATTATTCATAAATACATCATAAATGCACTTTTTCCACACATCTTGCTGAATAATTGGAACGCCATTACTTACTTCAATATAATCATAATCAAATTCTGGATGTTCCTTACCAGCTTCAATATAATAATCATATACACCTTGTGGAACTAATTTTAAATAAGTTAATCCTGTTGTTTGATCAAAATATTTATTTTTACCAAGGTGCTTATGCATATCAAATACAAACTTTTCAAAACTTAATTCTGCGGGAAGCAGATTTCTTTGTATCAATCCACTTAAATTCTGCAAGTTAAGTTTTGTCTTTGGACTACTTATCTGCAAGATATAATAAATCATATTAAGATACCTTGCTTCACCCTCTCCAAATTCATCTGCATAATTATCAAATGCGCCACCTTTAATCAAAGAGATCATAGCAGGTTTCTTTAATGTTATCTTCGCCATGAAGTCTTTAATATTTGCATAAGGTCTTCCCGCCTTAATAGCTTCAATCATTTCTGTGTTTACTCCACTTAATGCTTTCAGACCAAACAAGATTTGATTGTTCTTTACATCAGGTTTAAAACTATAATCAGACTTATTAATATCAACTAATGATACCTTAATACCATGTCCTATAATTTCACCTAATGCTTTTGCTATTTTTGCATAATCCGCATTTTTCTCTTTAGCTTCTGTATCTTCATCATCAATATCATCATTCTCAAGACTTGCACTATTTACAACCAATACCGCTGTGTTCCAATAAATAGGGTTCCACTTTGTTGCAATATAAGCTGTTTGATAACCTATAAAACTATAAGCTAATGCATGAATGTCAGAGAATGAGTAACCAAGTTGTGGCTTTGCAATAGCATCCCATTCATATCTTCCTATTGATGAAGATTTCGCGGATGTTGCTATCTTTTCCCGCAACTCTGGGATCTTGTTCATCTGCTTTTTACCAATAATCTTTCGTGCAGCGTTTGCGTCTTTAAGACTAAACCCGCAGATGTTCGGATCCATTAGACTTTTCATTAACTGCTCTTGTGAGATACCAACTCCAAAAGAAACATCAAGATACTTTTTAAGAGCATCTTTCTCTTTCCGAGTAAGACCATATCCTTCCATTTCTCTTTCCCATTGAGATGGATCCGCTTTAAACCGTACATATTTATCCATTGGGTTTTCTTCCCCGTCAGGAGCCATAAGACGGATCAAACCATTTGTATTACTTAATTCAAGAATATCTCTTGGTTGAATCTTTTTAATACCTTGGCTTCCAATGTCACTATCAAACTGGAAGCAAGCTAATATTTTATTTGCATCTATATTATCCCATACTTCGAGATCTTTAATATCAAGAACCTCTGGATGGAAGTATTTATTATAAATTTCTCTTAACGATAAGTCAGACTCAATTTCTCCATCTTCTTGAAGAAAATGGATTGCTTGAGCTAACATATCTTGAACAGATGTTAATAAGAAATCATATTTTGTAAGACCGCCAGCTTCTGCGTCATGAAGATCATATTGTGTTACAATCTCTCCATTTGGTGCTTTCATAAAACATCCAAACTCATATGGATCTTCGTCAAAAAGAATAACACCTGATGCATGAATACCACGGGACTTAACTAATCCTTCAATTCCTAATATAATTTCTAACAGACCTGGATACTTTGTTAATTCTTGATTGAACAATGCAACTGGTTGTCTACCCTTCTCGGGATTGCCGTTCACCATTTCTCCAATAGTCCAGTTAAAACCTCTTTCAACAGGAACCAAACTTGCTAAATAATTTGATGTATCTGAATCAATACCATCGGGATAATCTTTATTTCTATACCCGCGGCAAGCGGTTGTGATAGCAGACTTTGCAGTTTCTGTTCCAAATGTTACAATATGAGTTGCACCTAAATTCTTGCGGGAAAGATCGTCTATGTCATCCTTAAACTGCTGACCCCGCTCTTCCTTAATCTTCTTCATAATGTATGGACGCTTAGATGGACAGAGATCCAAATCTATATCTGGCAACTCAATACGATCTTCGTTCAAATATCTAAAAAACGGCAAGTTCCATTTAATCGGATCAAGCTGTGTGATACCAAGAAGATAATGATTTAATCCTGCGCAAGAAGAACCTCTTCCCGCACCAACCAGACTCCCGCAATCCCACATCATATCAATATAATGCTGCAAAGTAATAGGATACTTAAAAATGTTTGTGCCAAGTTTTTCTCCTATTGTTTTCTTTACTTTTGCTTCTGTTTCAAGTTCAGATAAATATGTATCATTAAGTTTATCTAATTCTTTTAATTTATCAAGACACTGATTAACCCAATATCTATCGTATTTATCTTCAGACCTTTTCATTTCAGCTAATATAGGATAACCACTTGACATATAAAATTCTTCTCTAGGATACTCTGGTACATCAACAGAAGGGATTGTCTGTGCATGGCGCAAATCATAAATTTCAATCTTGTCAAATACTTCCATACTATTTGCACAAAACTGTTCATACATTTTTTGTGTAAATTCACCAAAACTTGGTGTTAAATCTTCAATACACTCTTGTTCATCATGAAGATAAGCATACTGATAAAATGCATCTACCTCTCTATCTCCTTCGGATGAATTAAGATACGACTTATGTACATATCTGTCATCTCTTTTTAAGAAGTGTGAATCATCACCTATAACAACTTTTCTATTATAAAGTTGTGCAATTTGCACAATTTTTTGATTAACTTCAATTTGTTCTTTACTCGCGGCGGGAGCAATCTCTAAATAAAAATCATCTCTAAATAAATCTATACAAAATTTTAAATATTGATCAATATTATTATAAGCTATTGCTTCAGAGTTACCATCACCAACTTTTCGTGCATTTAACATAGTTAGTAGATTAATACCTAATTCGCTACCTATGCACGCAGATGTTGCAATAAGATGACCTGGATCTTTAGATACAATATCGGCCAATTCCGCCTTTAAAATTGGCACTCTTTCAAGACCTCTATCATAATATGAATTCATCCATGCGTAAGAACTAAGCTTACGTAATTGCTCATGACCTTCCTTATCTTTTGCTATCAAGATAAAGTGAGGATACTTTTGACCGCTTTCCCGCACATCACATAAGTAAATTTCGTTACCTATTGCAATTTTAAAATCTTTATATTCATCTTGTAACTGACAAATTTTAATAGACTGTGAAATCGTCTCATGATCAGTTATAGCCACGCCTTTAAGATCAATCTCATACCCTCTTTTAACCAGGTTAGGTAGTCGATTGATCGAGTCTAATAGTCTAAAGTTAGACGCGTCTGTATGGTTATGTAAGCTAAATCGGTTCATTCACATTCTCCTATCTTCTGTTAATTGAACACATAAGTGCTTTTTCATTTCTTATAAATATATTATATCATAATTTTTCAAAAAAATAAAGGCGAGTGATTTAACACTCGCCTTTAATTATCCAAACAACCCCATGAGTTGATTCTGTTGTGTTTGCATGGCCGCCATCATACTTTCCATTTTAGCAAATTGTTTATAGTATTTATCTTCCATAGCAGTCATTTTTTCAGTCCATTTATCAAGCTTTTTTGTGTAATCATTATATTTTTCTTTTAACTGTTTATCATTGTAAACAGTATATGCAGATTTCATTGAGCTTGATTTCATTTTAGTAGTTAGTTTATCATAAAGTTTAGAAGCAAGACTCGTAATAATTTCAGTTACTTGTTCTGGATCTTCTTCAATAGCTTTTTTCAAAGCATCTTCATCAATTTCAAAAATACCTCTTTCAGATTGTTTAGTAGTTAAGTAATTACCTGTTTTAATTCCAATAGAATACAATGATTTCTTTTGTCCATCAATAGTAACAAAACTATTCATTGTATTTTTAAACAATGTACTTAAACTACCTAATGTTTCATCTTTACGAAGAACGGTTTCTTTAATTTTCTTATCCCAATCATCAGCTTGTTTATCACTAATTCTATACCGTTCATCATCTGTTAAAGGATCAAGATTACAATAGTCAGCATTGTATTTACTGTCTATTTTTTTAATAATTTCGTTATAACCTTCAATAAACTTCTTTGTCATGTCATAAACTGAATTATCTGTTTTTTGTCCAATAGATATAGAACCTTCAGATTTTGCAGTTATATTTATATTATTTATTGTAAAGTTATTATTACTAAAAGTAAATTTTGCACCATTTAATTCAACGATTGCATCCTGTCCTTTTTGTTTCGTTGCGGTTGCCCCTAAACCAATTGCGGCAAGCACATTTGCATCTCCGCCAATCTCAAAGTCACCCACTAACCCACTTTGTTTACTAGCAAGAAAAAGTCTTCCATTAACTTTATCGAAATTAGCTTCAAGACCAACTTCGCTTAACTTTTTAGCAACTTGAGTACCGTTCATATCTGCGGTAAAATCTACTTGATGTTCTTTACCATACATCTTAACGGTAATGCTTCCTTGATACCCAATAGGCTCATTAGCAAATTTGCCACCTGTAATATGTGTTTGTGTTGCAACTTGTTTAATTGTAAGTTGCTGAATCCCGCTACTTTTTCCACTTACTGTTGCAACATTATCATTAGAAGAAGATAGTTCAGACGTAAGATATTTTGATTTAAGTTTTGCGTCAAATAAAGTATCTTTATAAAATCCATATATATCCGCATTTAAATCTGTCCATGCTTCTTGCTTATATTCGATTTTCTTTTGTTCTTTCCACATATCATCTTTTTTAGTAGAATAGGCGGCAGTAAGTTCTTTGACAATTGATTCAGTATCTAGTCCTGAACTCAATCCTGTAAGTCTCATCGCCATATTACCAATCCTCCTTGATTGTAAAAACTAATCCTTTAGTTATATAATATGAAAAATAGCTATTTAAAATTTAAGTCTTTCGCCCAAAGATTGTCTATAATCTAATTCTTGCAAAATTGCTGTATAGTAACTGAAATCTTGATGATCTACATTAATATCTTGTTTATATAGTTTATCTTTTTGCATTTCTGCTTCTTTTAAAAGTTCTCCATAAGACATCTCTTTTAATATATCAAATACTTGCGGAGTCATTTTTATCACCTTCTTTAAGTCGTAATTCCATTTCATTGTATATTAAATTGAAAAGATCAATTTTTCCTCTTTCCCATTCTTTGTTAGATATCTTCCATTTACCATTTACTTTTTTAGCGGTTTTAATACTTGGAAAAATTTCTATTACTTTATTTTTAAATTCTTCATCGGTCATCGTAATAATACCACCTTATCTTGTGCTCTCGTAATAGCTGTGTACAGCCATCGTGCGTGTTCATCTTTCTTGAATGGGAATCCCTCTTCGTAGACTACTACGTTAGACCATTGAGATCCTTGTGCCTTATGACAAGTTATCGCGTATCCATAGGTGAACTCATAAGGTACTAAATGACAAGTCTTAATGTTACTATTAAGTCGATAGGAAGTTCTCCAATCAAGAGTTTTTTCTCCTTCAAGGATTAACTTTTTATCCATATTAAATCCACCAAAGTATTCACCAGTTTCACCTATAAAGTCACCTGTTATTATTGGTAATGTTCTAGGTTTTGCCCAATAAGGTAAATTTAAAAAACTTTCATAGCTATTTTGTAAATATCCAATGGTTCCATTTACGAGCGGGTTAGCTTGATCTGATAAGTCTTCCCAATAGTTACGCAAACAAATTAATTTATCTCCATCTTCTGGGCGGGAACCGTGGCCTAAAGACTCACGCATACTATTATTAAATTTTACTCTAGTCGCGTTTGTTGCAACTAATACCTGATCTCCCCACTCAAGAACTCCCATATTTAAGTCGCTATGTTTTAATATTTTTACTTCATTTCCCGCAAACATATCTGCGGTAAAAGGCTCAAAATGTCTTACTTTCGTAGCAAGTTGTATGATTTCTGATTCTGCTGCTTGCCGCATGATTTCGTCCAAGAATATATGAGGATTATCAAGTAAATGATTATCTGCATCTTTATCTATTGGTGGTAACTGAAAATGATCACCTAAACAAATTACATGAACATCATGCTTAAAAAGTAAATCTATCATTTTTTTTGGAACCATTGAAACTTCATCAATTACAATAAGCTTATAAGGAATCTCTTGCTTTGGCTTTCTAATCCATCCACCGGTAGCCTTAGGAATACTTTCATAAAGTAATCTATGCAAAGTAGATACGTTTTCGTTTCCCATGTTAAGTAGAACTTGACAAGCTTTTCCAGTATAACAAGCAAAGCATACATCTTCTTTTTAATCAATGCCAAGTCCACTTAAAGCATCAATGATAAAACGTACAAGTGTACTCTTACCTGTTCCTGCGTAGCCACTAATCACAGTATATTTTTCATGAGCTTTATATCGTTCTAATGCAATTTTTAATCCTTGTTCTTGTTTAGCTGTTAATTCCATTAATTGCGCTCTCCTTAACTTTCTTTTCTATAATGATTATATCATAAATTTTTAAAAAAGTAAAATCGGAGCAAAAAAATCTAAATCATGCTCCGATTTCAAGTGACGATATTACCTTTCGCTAGCCGTCCAAGCAACTAGAAATTAATGTAGTTTACCACTTATATGTTAGCCTAAACAGGACGCTGTAGGATTTGAACCTACTCACTACAAGGAACCACTCCAGCGCCCCATCCATGAAGCATATAGCAGTTTAAAAATAATATTTATTTGAATCTGTTATATTAAAATCTTCAATGAAAATTTGAGGAGTAACATTTCCACACCACTCGTTTTTGTTGCACTTACCAACAATATCCATTTCCATATAACCAGTATTATTAGTTGTTAGCTTTTCACATAATTCTTCATCTGCATTAAATTTCATAATAGATATACCATTATCAAGACTAATTTTAATTGTATTAGTTGTCTTACGATATATTTCAACCATTGATGAAGTGACTTTTAAATGTTCAACTGCTACAAAAGGTTCATTTATTTCTGAACCCCAATAGTTAGCCATATCTGCAATTTGAAGTATTACTGAACCATCAACATTTTTACCTTTAAAGATATAATCTACATAATATATTGCTTCATTAGACATATCTTTTAATACTTCATCTGTTAATGAAAGAAATGCGGGAACGGCCTCTTCACGAAGCTGTAGGCCGAAGGCATTTGGATGCCCTACGGCATAATCAACTTTACCAGTATCTAAGCAAATTTGTTTAAAATCAAGCACTCCCGCAACACTACAACCGCGAGCTGAACCTTGATACATACCTTGATTATTACTTAATAAGCAACAAGGTCTTTGATATTTAGCCATAAACTTATTTGCAATTAAGCCCCGTACTTCAGCAGGAATGTTATTATCTTCAAGTAAAAGTAATAACACTTTATGGTCTAAAAGGTGTTCCCGCTCGATTTGGCTTTCAAGTTCTTCTATTGCTGCATCTTGAACTCTTGTTTGTCTATTTTTTACATTAGATGCGGTTCTAACAGCTTGTTCAACTAATTGTTCAGTTTCTCCAGCTTTATGCCCTCTTTTAGTTGATTCAATTTGTTCAAATGCTTTATATGTAAGCATACTTTCAAATACAAGTTTCTTTTCATCATAAGTACCACTTCGTTGAACCGCATTAAGAAGGGGAACTATATAAAAAGCAGCTCCTATTGGAGTTATTTGTTCACCTAATTTAAAAGCATTTTTTTGAGCCATATAAAACATAAACGGATTGGTTAGTCGTTTTAAACCTCTATTAATCAAGGCTTTTGTTTCTACAGACCTCATATCCATCATATCTCCTACAAGACCGATGGCTACTAAATCCATAAAGTCCATAGCATAATTAGTCATCATAATACTATCAAAGTATCTACAAAACTGCCATACTACACCAACACCACTCAATGCTTTATTAGGATAGTCACTATAACCTTCCTGGTTATTTATAATTAGAGCATATGGGTTTTCTTTATCGAAGTCATGGTGGTCAAGTATTAATACATCAATATCATATTTTTGAAGAGTTGCACATTCATCTCTATCATTACTTCCCGCATCAGGTATTAAAACAAATTTATAGTTATTATCAAGAATATAATCAATACAATCGTTAAGACCATGTTGTTTACCAGTGTGAAAATAAAATTTGATATTTTCTGTCCATGCTGGGAATAACTTATAAAAATAATTTAAAAGTAGAGCAGAACTGGTGTTCCCATCTACATCAGGATCGACAATAATAATCGTTTTATCATTATTCTTAATATGCCGTGCTACCATCTTCACGGCTTCTCTCATCTTATCTTTACCTAATCTCTCCGGTTCGTTTACATACTTAAATCCATCTTCATCTATATATTCTTTTAGATTTTCTTGCTTAATCCCGCGATTTAACAAAATCTGCTCAAGAACAGAGTTTCCTTTGTCTTGAGCAGATTGCATTAATTGATATTTCAATCTTCGTCCTTTTCAAGCCACTTCTCAAAGATGGTATTGTAGTAGCCTGTGTCACCAAGAAGATGCTTTACAATAGCAAGGGCAAGACCCTTTTCCTTGTCATACTTGTCACCCTTCTGGCACTTAACCGTTGTCTTTGTTCCATCCTTCCAAAGGATTACAACTGCTGGATCATTGAAGACTACCTTCTTAATTGAGTTTGAAAGTCTATCAGTCTTTGCGCGAGCTTCCATCTGCTTAATATCAGAAGGAGTTACCGGCTTGATCTTAAAATCCTTAAAGAAATAAGCTGGCATACCAAACGCCTCCCCTAATACTTCATTTAAAATGTCTCTACTAGTCATATCTTTTTCCTTCTTTCTTTTATTTTTTATTTTTTACATATTTATTATAATATATTTTTTTGAAAAAATCAATTCAATGTTATACGGGACTTGAACATATCCGTAAAAACCTGCTTTCCCGCATCAATAGGGCTAGATTTATAATCAAGATTAAACTTATTATCTTTATCAAACATGAAACTTACTTTCATATATTTACCAAACTTATTATGTAGTTCAGTAAGTTTTTTTGTCCATCGTTTCCATTCTTTATCTCCTTGTTCTTGAAATTGTTTATCAAAAGCAATAACTATTTCTTCTACTCCAAGAGATTGAAGAATATTAAATTGCGAAGAAGTTAAATTACTTCCACAACAAGCTACTGTAATGTCGTTATCAAGTCCAAAGAAAGAAGCGTAACCAAGACAAAACTTTTCACCTTCTCCAATAATAGCAATTTTTAAATCACGAATATTTTTTGCAGAATTATTGATGTTATATAAATTAAAACCAAGAGGATGATTATACATAGTTCCGTTTAAAATTGCGGGAATGTATTTACCACGTTCTTCATTTTCTCGAACAAGTGTTCTTTCCCTAATACCAACTAATTCATTATTTATATTATAATGTGGGATTACTATTCCATAATTATAAGGATCAAACCTAATCCCGCGGGAACGCATTACTTCTTCTGTTATTCCCTCTTGTAACCAAGGTCCTATGGGACGATAATTCAAGTGTCGCAATATCGCATCATCAAAAATTTTCAATTCTGACTTCTTTTGTTTATCGGAAACCTGTAAATTTCTTTCATATTTATCAAAAATTGAGAAGTCCGATATTTGGTTCGTATTGAGCGAAAAATCTTTTACAACATCAAGAGAGAAGTAATTTATAATATAGACTTCAGCATCATATAAGCTCCATTCTATACCGGATTGAATTTTCATTATCTTTCTAACAAGGTCAAATATATCAAAACCATTTGTTTCTGCACACTCTGTATAACACTTAAATAATTTTGTATTTTCATAATAATACAATTTATGTGAAGCGTCATCGGTGGCGGGATTGTGGCATATAGTCTTTGAGACTAAACACCCAATCCTTTTAATTGGTTCCCCGCCATGATCAGCTAGAAACTGTTCAATTTGGTCTATTGATAAACTTTCTTTAATTTCGTCCTTGTTAAAATTAATAGCCATTAAAATGTATCCTCCCATTTTCCTTTAGGCTTAACAGTGATAACCAAATCTTCAATTTCAATAGGCTCATATAAATAGGTTGTAGCAAATATTGGGTTAAGAGAACATACACCCATGTCTGTGTTACACCATAAGAACATATGATTATATCTGCCTCGTCTGTTTTTGTAAATGGATATTTTTAAGTTGGGTATTTCAAATCCATTTGCTTCACAAAATGTTTTTAATGCTTCTCGATCTTCGTCTGTAACAGGTAACATGATCATACCTGCATCAACTTTATCTGCAATAGCTTTTGCGCCACGAAGAAGATTTTGATCAAATAGTTTTGCTTCAACATATTCTCCGTTTAACTGTGTTGATGTCATAATAAATACATTATACTGTTTAGCAATATCTTTTAATCTTACACTGATTAAAAAGAGAATATTATCTTCGCGCAAGCCTTTTACATTTGCTTTCCCGCTTATTTCACTTAAAATCTTAATACTTGAATGAATATAGTCAAAACACACATATTTTATACCATATTTTCTTATACCAAGTTTAATTGTATTTTCTATATCTTGAAGTGAAAAGTCGGGGAGTTCCATAACATAAAGCGGGCATCGTTCAATGATTTCTTGCGCTCTATTAACTCTTTCAAGTTCTCCTTCTTCATATTTGTTTTCAAGGATATGATCCTCTGGAACTTTAGCTACAAAAGCCCACATCATTGTTTGAATTTCATCTAAACTTTGTTCTGTTGCAGTATAAATAGTAGGCTCTGGGGTTCCATTAACTACCCATGTCTTTTGAACAGGATCATATAATTCGTCACAAGCAAAATTACAAGCATCTGCAACCATTGTACGAGATTTACCAAAGTTAGTTGGTGCAGAACGCAAAAATACGCATCCTAACCTTGCTCCTCTAAATATTTTATTAAAATACTTTCCGTAAAGAGGATAACCAACATTAGGGGTTGATAATAATTCATCAAGTAATTCTTTTTGATTATCAGATGCTTTTCTAATTGTATCTGTTGCATTATCCGCAAACTTTAATTTAATATCTTCTATTCTATCGTTAATTAAATCAGCTATTTCTTCAATAGAATGATTATCAATCCAATCTTCTTGCTTTTGTTTTTCTTTTATATCAAGAGTGTTAGGATCATAGATGAATGATACATTCATGCCTACACTATCATACATCCTTAATAATGTAAATTTCTTTAATCTTTTATAATAATAATCAAAAGTAGCAAGAGTAATAGATTCACTACACTTTTGCAACCATTCAGCTCCATTATATGCTTTATATACACCATATTTCTTTTCTCTTTGTTCAAGATAATCTTCAATAGTATTTACAGTAATTGTTTTTGCACCAAGAGCATGAAGATTATAAATAGAGCCAAACATAACCTTATGAAACTCTTGCGGGAAGTCCTCTTCATTAAATGAATACTGACTATCGTCAAGTAATGCGGGATTCTGATAAATGCTTCCTATTACTTGGATTATAGCTTTCGTATCTATGTAATTACTCTTCATCAGTATCCTCCATATCTAAATTGAATAGTTTTGGCGGGCGCACCTTTGCTTGTGGAGCGTCAATAATAATCTCTCTTTGCGAAGTTGTGTAGCTACCTGTTCCCGCACGTTGACTAGCTAAATACAAATTATAATAATAATTATAAGCTTGCACATAGCAAAAAGGTATAATACCTAAAGAACCCTCTTTAAACTTCTTTTTAGAGTTCTTTTTAATTTCATAAAAGTATTGTAGACTTTTTAACATACCGCTGTATGTATAGTCATAATCTTCTTTCCATTTATCTGTCACTTTTTTAAATTGAACAAAATTAAAATTATCACCTTGTTCTTGTTTTACATATTGATACAAGGCTTCAAAATCTTGATCCTCTTGTTTTACTAAAGTTTCTTTATTTTTAGAGCAGTCGATATGAGCATATCTATTAGACCTTGGTTTTGTCCAAACAATATCTTTATCTTCCGGTCTAGCATCAAAGATTTTGTTACAGTATAAACATTTTACTTTATGTGCTGCCATTACTTATTCTCCTTTTCTAGTAGCATGAGAATAATTTTTAATTGGTCATTAATTTCTTTTCCTGCGTCAACTGGAATTCTAAAATCATTAATAAGAATTTTTTGAATTTCTTTTACACAGTCTTTAATTGTCATATATATCACCACTTTCTTTTACTATATAAATATTATATAATAATTTTTATTAAAAATAAAGTAAGAGCATTTAATTAGATTAAATGCTCTTTACTGTATATTAAAAGAAAGTGGTATTTATTATGAAAGAGATTTCATATCATCAACAATCAGTGAAAGCTGTTCAACTTGATCTCTAGTCATATCGCTTACTTTTCTACCCTTGCCAAGATATCTTTCAACTACTTCGGTAATTCTTGGCGCAAAGTAGGTTTCCATTTTTTCTTCATCTTCTGCAAACTTACTAATTACATCTTGGAACTCTTTCATAAGAGCATCAAAATCAAGTGTAGAACTTGTATCTTTATATGCGTTTTCGCGCACATCTGTAAACAGTTCCTCTCCATCTTCTTTAGCTTGCTTGTCTATTGCATCTGCAATTGTATCTACAAGGTTCTTATAAGAGAACTCAATGTAGTCGGGGGTGTATTTAAAACGAGAGCCAGCTTCGTATCTCTGTGTACCTCTAATGAAAAGCATTGTTTTATTCTTTCCATCATTATCTGTAACGGAGCGGGAATAACCAATAATATCAGTCATTCTTGCTACAATGTTATTAGCTCTCTTGTCAAGTGTAGGAACAATCTTGTTATACTGATTTCCAGCTTCATCAGTAAAAGTTTTATCTGTTGCATGAGAGATAAGTACAATACCATATCCCATTTGTACGATTGAACGAAGCTTTTCGTCAAATTCTGTACCAACTAAAGAATAACCTTTACCATAAGGAATATCAGCGATTGTATCTGCTCCATTATTAGAGCAAATATATTTTTCACAATATTGATATGCAATATCCGCAGTATCAATAATAATTGTTTCAAACATTTCCTTAACTTTTTCATCTCTTAACTGACGAATGACCTTAAGGAACTCTGCCCAGCTATTGATCGGTTGAGCCTTTACACCAGCAAGTGCATTATAACCTTTTTCAAAAGCAAGTAACAAACTTTGTGGAAATTTACTTGCAATAGTTGTTTTACCTGACTTTGGTTCGCCGTAGAAAAATACAGAATATCCACGCATATCACGAGATACCTTATGCGGTTGCAGGTTTAATAAATCTATATCTGCCATTATCAATTCCTCCTGTTTTTACATTAAGATGGTTTCAAGTTTAGAACTTGAAACCACCCTGAGGAACTGATGCATTAGCTGTAGGAGCGGGGGTGTTTCCGCCACCCTTATTAGAAGAAGCTCTGTACTCTTCAGTTCTCTTCTTCTCAGCTGCAAGATAAACCTCTCTATCCTGAAGTGCCTTTGTGAGTTCAGCTGCTGTAATAGTTTCGTCTGTATCAAATGCATACGGAACCGGATTAGCACCAGTAATCACATACTCTCTGTTCTTACGAGTTACTGTCTCAACAGTTGCTTCTCCAAATGCAGACTCTGTTGTCTTTTCAATCTTTGTGAATGTGTTCACAATCTTACCCCAAACCTTTGTGTAAACCGGATTAGAGCTTGTTGCTCCAAGACCGAGGAAGTACTTTCCAGCTTCCGGATTACGAGCGATCAGAGTTACGGGGAGAACCGCATTTCTAAAGTCAAATGCAAGTCCTTTAATTGTTACATAGCTATCTCCTTCGTCCGGAACTGTTTCAGTTACATTAGAGATAAGCACATCAAGGTCAAATCTATTACGACCTACATCGCCTTCCGGATGTAAAGAGTTCTCATTAACGATAGTTACAAAACCACCTTCGTTTCTCGGAGTAGATACAGGCTCGTCCTGACCCTCCGGGAAAAACTCATTAAGCGCATAAGACGGGTTAAGTCTTACAACTGTTGCAGCATCATAACCATCTGTAATGATTGCCTTGCCGCTATTAATGATCTGCTTAAGAGCTGTGTAGCTATTATTTGCCTTACCTGAATTATAAGTAGGTGCAACATAACTGTAATGAACCTGAACGATATTTTCCTGTGTTGAGTCGATTGCTACATCAATCGTACCACGAATGTAAGGAGTACCTGGTGCCTTTGAGTTCTCGCCGGTTACCTTCTCCTCAAGATCAAACTGATAAATCTTTCCTTCAATATTCATCTTATTTTCGTTCTTACGCATAATTTTTCTCTCTCTTTCTTTTTTTATTATAATAATATTTTAACAAAATTTTCCAGAAATTTCAACTTATTCTTCGACTACAGTCGGTATCTCATAGGTCATACCTTTTTCGGAAACTTTGTAAACTGCGGGAGTGCCTGCTTTTTTCTCCACGAAGCCATCTTCTACAAGCTTACGCAAAGAGCCTGATACAGAACGACCAGACATGTCGATCTTCTCTCCCAAACTCTTGGCTGTGATCCAGTCACCGACTTCCCGCAAACCTTTAAGAATTGTAATTCCTTTTTCGGTAATCTCTTTGCGATTAGAAGTTTTACCCTTCTTATAATCTTCAAAGAAATCAAGTGCTTCAGGTGGTATGTTGAAGCTGTTCTGCTGAAAAAGCATATCTACTGTGTCAATAAAAATATCTTTTCTTTCATCTGTCATAATTATTATCCTCTTTTCATTTTTACTATAATAATTATAACAAAAATTTATAAAAATTGCAAATTACTGAATTTCATCAATAAAAATTAATTCTTGTGCATAGGGTAGCGCTCTCGCCCAAGAGATAAAACTATCACTCCACTCGGTCAATTTATGAAAACGCCTTTGTCCTGGTGAACACATAGCTAAAAGATTTTCATAATTCATAGTTACCGTACGAGTCTGCAACCAAGATTCGGGAAGCCATCGTATAAGTTCTTTCCAATATCTATCATCTTTTGTTTCAAGATATTTTTGACGAAGTAGTTCTAAATCGTCAATAAGTTGATTATACATAAACTTTAAACAGTTATAATTTCCTATTTGTAAATTTTCATCTGCTAAGTCATCAGTTTCAAAGCAATCTATTGTGATTGGTGTAGAAGCTATTTTGTGCATGGTGGATGTACTGTTGGCTGTGGTGCCTACCTTGTAGGTATCGAACTCTTTCCACCAGTACAAGGGAGCAGTAATATCTACACTTACCATAATCTGTCGCATGAATTTACGATGCTCAGGGCCTGCTTTAATAAGACGTTTAAGAAGATTCAAGTCATTGTTGCCAAGAATAGCAGTTCCATCTCTATAAAATTCACTATCCATTTTATCCCAGCTATTCATTGGATTTCTTGCACCTCTAACAGCGTGATAAAATCCCCAAACTTCAGTATCCGAAAACCTCATTATAAATACTCCTCCAATACTTCATCCATAACACCTAATTCAATAGCATCTTCTACAAAAAGCCATAAATCATCTCTATACTTTTCTTTATAAAATTCCTCTGTCATTTTTGTATATTTGAGGAAATAATTTTTCATTTTACCAATAAGTTTTTCATAATAATCTGCAAAGTTTCTAAATTTACCTGCGTCCATTTGATTTGGTTCTGTTGATCCTTCATGGAATAAGAAGCTGGCAGAAGGATACGCATATCGTTTATCACCTACAATAAAAGCAAGCATACCACCTGAATAAGCTGCACCTATATTTATAGTATAAACTGGAGTTTTAGACATTACAATAGCATCAGCAATTGTTAATGCCCCTGTAAGACTACCACCACCTGAGTTAATATATATTTTAATAGGAGTACGTTCTTCTACTGGAATCCCCGCATCTTGCTGATTAAAGAAACGAATGATCTGTGCGAACGCAGTAGCTATATCATCATCAATATCTCCAAGAAAAGTATTTCTATCTGCTGCATCCCATGCGTTAATAGCAAGTTCAAGGTCTTTAATTTCAGACGTATTATTAAAATATTCTTTTACTAAAGAAGAAGGTGTAATATCTTTTATTTCTTTTCCATCCATGAATTTTGTTGTTTCTTCTGCCATTTATTTATTTCCTTTCGTTCCATTATATCCAAAAGTATCAGCTTGATAAAGACTTATAAAATACGCTTCTTTTTCATCTAAATCAGCTTGATTACATTCTTCTAGTAATTCAAAAGTAAAGTTCTCTAAACCATATTCTTGTATTGCTTTATATAATTTATTACCAGGCGGGGTATCTATTCCTAAACCGCACTTACAGTGATCGCACCATCTAGTGTAAATATTTACGCTTTGACCAATGTAACATTCATCTGTTGTAATATTAGTTATTTTATATATTCCACACTTTGTTTTATCTTTAAGAATTAACGGGAATTGTTTCTTTGCGAGCGGTTGCCAGTAGGTTTGCCATACCAACATACTTAATATACGAGGTTTATTCAACTCTCGTTTTACGACCTCTAATCGACGAGCATCTGCCAAATCTCCAAGAGAAGGTAAAAGTCTATAATTGTCTTTATTTTCTTTTACTTCTTGTTCTTTTAAAAGTGCTTCATGCGCGGCAGCCCGTGTCTGACGTATTGTATCTAGTTCTTTGGTGACTTTAACCTGCTGTTCCCGCAGCTTATTTATATTATCATCAAATTCTTTTTCAACTTCATCGTATCTTTTATTTAATGTATCAAAGTATTGTTGAAAAGCATCTTCGCTTATTTGTTGATGTTCTTTGATAGTATCACTAAGTTGATTTACTTGCTTTTGCTTTTCTTCAATTCTTTGATTTAAATTAGAAATATCTGTTTCTTTTAAATTTAGTTCATTAGTTCTTTCATAAACTAAATTATTAATAGCTCTTACATTCTCTTCTAGGTGATTCTTTTGAGTTTGTAAAAGCTTATTATATTCAGATGTTTTTGTATCCTCTTCCACTTTTTGTTGTAATTTATTATATAAATAGAATATTATGCCAAGCATAATACCTATAATAATTATTAATACAAAAAGCATATTTTCTCCTTATAGAATTAAAGGACAGGTTTTACCCTGTCCTTTAACCTTTGTAACTCTTGTAACCCTTGCGCTGAAAGGAGGGCGCGTATGGATCATACTATATTGTTGTTAAACGAGGTATATCCCCGTTTTAAACTAAATTACTCTGCAATCTTTGCAGCAAGCTTAGCCTGAGCAAGTGCAAGCTCTTCAGCTTCGATAGACTCAACTGTAGACTCAGCACCCTTATCTGTAAGCTTAATGAACTTAACAGCCTTCGGAGCCTCAACACCATCCTCGCCTACAACCATAGCTGTACCAGGAACTCTTTCTACATAACCCTTTGTTTCCTTGTTCTTACCTGTACCAACAAGTGCAGAAGTAATAATACCATTAACGGACTTAATAGGAAGACCTGTACCCTCTGCAATCTCTGGAGCGGTAATATCCTCGTCTGCGTGCTCCTTAATGTAATTAAAAACAATCTTAGTGTTCTCTTTCATTTCTTTTTTCTCCTTTTAATGTAAATTAATTTATTTATTATAAAAAGAACTTTTTCATTCTTTTATAAACTTTATTACTTTTTTATTATGTATATATTATACTAAAAATTTTTAGAATTTTCAAGTCTCAGTTGCACAATACTCCATTATATATTCATCAATCAAGATCATATCAGTCAAGTCTAGTTTACTTGTATAATCTTGAAGTTCCTTCATTAAAGGCGGCACAAAGTCTTTGTTGTTATTTTGTGCATCTTCAATCTTTTGTTCCAATTCCCAAACTTTTTTTGCTTTCTTTTCAATACGTCTTTTATCACTTCTATTCATTAAGCATTTCCTCCAATTCTTCTTCTGTGATAATTGGAATATTTAATTCTTTAGCTTTCTTATTCTTTGCAGAGGTTGAATTTATATCATTGTTTATAAGATACTTTGTTTTTGCGGAAACGCTTGACTGCACTTTCCCGCCAGCCGCTTCTATCTTATCTACTAACTCTTGTCTATTCTTATGATGAACAAGCTTACCTGTTATAACAAAGGTTATTCCGTCTAGGTTGCTTGTCAAATTTTGGGGTTCTACCTTTTCTTCAATTTTAAAGGTTATGGATTGAACAATTTTGTCCGCTTCGCTATAATCAAAGTTCTTTAAAGCTTGATCCATTTCGTATCCAAAGCCATTCCATTCATAAAAGTGAAAATTTTTATCTTTAATTAAATCTTTAAACTCTTTCCAAGTTTCTACTCTTTCACATATCTGTTGAGCAACGCGGGAACCGACTAAGGGTATCCCTAATCCAGATATAAAACGCCATAAGGGGGCTTCCGCAAAAGCATTATCAATAGACTTAATAATATTAGATACAGATTTTGTTCCAAACCCATTTAATCTAGCCCATTCTTCTGCATGAGTCCATAGTTTAGAAATATCTGTTAAATCTTTTATCCAACCTATACAAGTCAGTCTTTCAAGAGTCTTTTCTGAAAGTCCTTTTATATCAAGACCTTTTTTACCGCAGAAATGATCGAGTCTTTGTATTAGTTTACCTTCGCATTGAGGATTATCACAAATTAATTCTTCAACACCACTATCAGCTTTATGTATATCACAAATACTTCCACAAGCTGGACATACAAAATATCCATCTATTCCATTACGATCACATGTAGCACCACCCGCCGCAACTATATCTCCATAATCTCTTTTATCTGCCCAAACTATTTGAGGAATGATTTGATTTGCTTTTATTACTTTTATACGCTCGCCGTAATAAGGATCTCTTCCAAGAGTATCATACATTACACTCATGTTATGAAGTGATGCTCTTTCAACTGTTGTACCATCAATATCAATAGGTTCAAATACTGCAACAGGAGTTAAAACCCCATTTCTGGATACATCATAATGAATATTTTTTAATCTTGTTTCATACTCTTCATCATAAAACTTAAAAGCATAAGCTGCTTTAGCATGATGATCTGTTGCACCTAAAGAATTACCAAATTCAACATCATCAAATCTTCCTACTAATCCATCAATAGGATAACCAAGTTCTTTTGCTTTATTTTGAAGAAATTCTTTTGCATCCCAATCAAAAGAAGAAGTGTAAGGGGTTATAGTGAAACCAAACTCTTCACTCTTTTGAAGATTATTCATAAAAGAATTTTCAATAGGAGTAATAATATTCCATACTACAAATGTGAGGTTGCGGGAAGCACATTCTTTAGAACTTAACAATCTAATACTTCCAGCTGCAAAATTTCTTGAATTTTTATATTCTGTTGCAAACGGTTCAAAATCTTTGTCAGTACAGATAATTTCACCATCTACTATAAAATCTTCTGTATAAGGGATTCTTTTAGGAATAGATGGAATTACAAGCGCGTTATGCAGAATATCTTCTCCTATTTCACCATCTCCGCGGGTTTCCGCAGATACTAATTTACCATTTTCGTATTTAAGCGAACAAGTTAAACCATCTAATTTAATCATTCCAATAACGTCTTTGCTTGAATCAATATTTCCAAAATAATTAAGAAATTCATTCCAATCTTTTGTTTTTGCAAGAGATAACATAGGATGATTATGTTTTACTTTCTTTAACTCTGAAACTGTTTCAAAATGAATCTTGTGGGTTGGTGATTCAGGACTTATTTGGTCTGGATGTTCCTGCTCATATTTCTGTACTTCAAAATAAGTGTCATCCCACTGCTTATCTGAAACCATAGGACGACCTTCATCATAAGCTTTAGTCCATTTATTCAATAGTTCTATTTTTGCTAAATAAATATTCTTCATATTCTGCCCTCTTTTTATTTATCAAATTATCTCGTAATATTTGTTTTATTTTTCCATAACAATTAAAACAACAATCTTTGTACTGTGTTGAATTATCAAGTTCAGATTCATAAGTTGGTAGTTTTAATCTGTAAAACTCTTTGGGTATATCTGTATATTTTCCGCATATATCACAAATACAACCAAATTGATTTCGCGCCATACTCATCACCTCATTTATTTTCTATAAATATTATATCAAAATTTTTAATAAAATGCAAAAAGAGGATGCTATTCAGCATCCTCCTTAACAACAAATTCTACCTTGTCCCATTCAAGAATTTTGAAATTAGTCATATTTTCTGTTTTCATCATATTTACATATAGAGGTATTTCAAAGCTATATATAGCTTTGGATAATTTAATTATACCTTTATGGTCTTTTCCATCTGCACCTCTAAAAACAGATTGTAAGGTAATATCTCCTTCTTTTAGACATATCATAATTTAATTACCCTTTCGATCTTGCTGCCATTTACTATTTGTACTCCCGCAGCAGTTCGACTTGATACACTTATATCTTTTGCATTAATACAGATTGAATTAGGACGTCCAATGATAAATATATTGTCCGTATCATCAACCATACAAGCTCCAGCAATTTTTGTTTCCGATATAATTAAACCTACACCACCACGGTTTTGAATAGGAATATCATTTCTCTTAACTCTTTTACCCAAGCCATTTGTGCAGAATACTGCTAAATCATTATTATCTGATAATGGTAATCCGCAAAGAACTTCATCACCATCCTTTAATTTAATAGATTTAACACCAGCTGCTATTCTACCTATTGCCGCAATATCTTTAGTACCAAATCTAATAATCATACCATTCTTTGTCAATACAACAACTTCTTCTTCATTTAATAAAGTTACATTGGCAAGACTATCGCCTTCTTTAAACTTAATTGCTTGAATACCAGTAGTTTTCTTTGTGCTCTTAAACTCTTCAAGTTTAGTCTTTTTGATTAAACCATTTTTTGTGAAGAATACTACAAATTGTGCATTTGTTTCTCTGAACTGTGAAGTTACATACATAACTTTTTCATTTGTTTCAAATTTCAATAATGTAGCTAAATTTATTCCCTTTGAAGCATTGGTTCCCGCAGGTACGTTATCAACTAATAATCTAAACATCCTTCCCGCTGATGTAAAGATAAGTAAAGTATCAATAGTGTTAGTTGAGATCGAAGATAATATTGCATCATCTTGTGTCTTTACACCTTTACCATTTCTCTTTTGTACTTTAAATGAAGTTTTAGGAACTCTCTTAATATCACCTGACTGAGTGCATATAACTACTACATCCTCAGGTTCTACATATGCAATTTCTTTTTCTTCTTTTGGAATTTCAATTTGTGCAAGCTCTGTCTTACGCGGGTTATCATATTTCTTAACAAAAGCATTAAACCTTGTTAAATAAATATCTTTTTGTTTATCTTTGCTATTAATAATTTCTTCGCAAGTTGCAATAGTAGAAGTTAACTCTTCTCTTTCTTTGTTCAATTCAACTTTTTCTAGATGTGCTAACCGCCCAAGTTTCATGTCAACTATTGCTTTTGCTTGCCGCTCTGTAAACTCATACTTTGCAATTAAATTCTTAACGGCATCAGCAGAACTTTCACTTGCTTTAATTAAAGCAATAATATTATCAATATCTTCAAGAGCTTTAATCAAACCAGTGACAATTTCAAGTCTTGCTTTTGCTTTATTTAATTCATGTTCATATTCTCTCTTGATACAGTCATAATTATGCTGAATGTAAATATCAAGATATTCTTTAAGTGTTAAAAGTTTAGGTGTTTTCCCAACAAGAGCAAACTGATTTGCGGAATAACTTTTTTCTAAATCTGTCTTGCGGTAAAGGTTTCCAAGCACTGTGCCTGGGTTATCATCACATTCAATCTCAATTAAAAGTTTCTTCTTATCACTCTTATTAAGAATATTAGATATACCCTTCAGTTCATCCTTTTGGATAAATTCTTTAATTTGATCAATTAAAGGTTCAACATATACTTGATAAGGAACTTCTGTAATTAAAATACAATTTCCTTTAATTTCTGCTTTCCCGCGGACAATGGCCTTACCTTTACCAGTTTCATACATCTTATAAACATCATTTTTGTTTATAATTATTCCACCCGTAGGAAAACTTGGAGCAAGAGTTGAATAGTCTAACTTACCTGTTGCAAGATAATTATTAATTACTTCTGCTAAATCATTTAAGCTATGCGGCAACCACACGTTTGCGATTGTACTACCAATGCCTTGACAACCATTAACCATCAAACGAGGGATTAGTGCGGGCAGCACCTCAGGCCACTCTTCATCCTCCGAGAAGTTAAGTTTCATTGGGACATTATGCTTTTTAATATTTTGAAGTAATCCTTCTTCTGTTGCTTTAGATAATCTTGCTTCTGTATATCTGCTTGCCGCAGGCTCTCCACTTATTTGAATAGAACCATTCGCGCCATGCCAATCAATTTCGGGGATGTTATTAATCCATGATTGTGACATTCTTGCGAATGTATTATAGATTGCAACATCTCCATGCGGCCACCATGTTGCGATTGTTCCACCAGAGATCTTTGCTGACTTTACATGAGGTTTATTGCTTGAATAACCTTTTGTATGCATTTCCCATATACAAGCTCTCTGCCCTGGCTTTAAACCATCACGAGCGTCAGCAAAAGCTCTTTGACCATTAGCTTCATGTGAAAAGTCGACGAAGTTTTGAGACATCTCGGTGTTTATATTAATTTTACTCATTTACATTTGCCTCCTCTTCATGTGCTAATAAAAATTCTCTTCTTGGCGGAACTGATGGACCAAGTAATATTTCAATCAAGTTTGCAGTTTCTTTTTCATCTTCTACCACAAGCTGAAGTACATTGCGGGTGTCTGGGTTAAGGAGCGCTTCAGCTAGTTCATCACTATCCTGTTCACCAAGACCTTTATTACGGTTAATCGTGTATTTCTCTCCTTGATGACTAGCTTTGTACTGCTCAAGAGCTGCCGCATCTTTTAAATAAATATACTTGTTTTTACTTGTAGTAATTCTAAACAAAGGTGGCATAGTTGTATAAATATGTCCATTTAAAACTAATTCAGGACATAACCACCAAAACATTTCAATTAATAGATTTCTTATACTTGCGCCGTCTGGGTCTGCATCTGCGGCAAGTAGAATCTTTCCATATCTTAATTTTCTTGTGTCATAAATTAATTTTTGTGTCTTTGGATCAAGTTCAAGACCAATAGCTTTAATTATATTAATTACTTCTGCATTAGCAAAGATTTTTTCGGGTTTGTTTTTATACGCAGAAATGATTTTACCTCTGATCGGGAATACGGCATGAATTTCCGCATCTCTACCCTCGACTAATCCGCTTGCTGCCGAGTCACCTTCCGCTATAAACAACTCGCATTTTGTTCTATCCTTACTCCAACAATCCACCAACTTACTTGGAAGATTGAGAAGTTGCTTTTTCTTTTCTTTACCATTAACACCACGCGCAGCTTCTCTAGCTTTTTTTGCAGCTTCCCGCGCTTTCTTTGCATTGATTGCTTTGTCTGCAATAGCTTTAATTTCTTTTTCATTTGTTTCCAACCAAATTCTAAGATTTTCACCAAGAGCCTGAGTAAATACCGCTGTTTCAATCTTAACAATTCTTGTCTTTACCTGTGAATCATATCCAACATTAGGAGCTGTCATATTAAATACGACATACATTCCCTCTTGAATGTCATCACCTGATAAGTTTTCATCCTTATCTTTTAACCACTTTTTATCTCTAAAGAACTTGTTGAACTCTCTTGTGATAAGCGTCTTAATCTGTGTAATGTGAACACCTGCATCAGTAAGACCAGTGTTTACATAAGGAACAATAGTAGATGAATAATTTGATGTATAAGTCAACACCATATCCATCTTATATTTACCTTCAGCGAACTGCATATTGAAACGATTGTTGATAATTTCATTCTTTTTAACCGCATCATCTACTAAATCGTTAAGACCATGTATAGAATAGAACTTCATAATGTTACCATTATCATTAAGTTCTATTGTAAGACCTGGACAAAGACATGAGATAGTTTTAAATAATGATTTAATTTTACTAATCTCTACTTCAGTATGAGTAAAAAATTCTTCGCTTGGTTTCCATTCAACAAGAGTTCCTGATTCTACTGTTGTATTAGGAAATTTTTTCTTATCTCCTAATATTCTTTTTTCAAAAACTCCTTCTCTAAACCAAACCTCTTCTCCTTTACCATCTCTCCAAGTTGAAGCACAAAGATAATGAGATAAGAATGTAGTTATTTTACTACCAATACCAAAAGATCCTAATGATGTCCCTTCATAAGTGCCATCCTGTCTATATTTTCCACTTGTGTTAAGTACACTAAATGCAGCTTCAAGGATAGTTTTACCATCATCTCTTACTTCATTAACAAGAAAACCTTGTCCATAATCTTGAACAGATACTACATCTCCCATGATCTTAACTTCAATTTTATTACCATGACCAAGGCGGAACTCATCAACTGCATTAGATACTATTTCAACCAAAAGCTGGGTTGAATACGTAGTGTCACCTGCATATACACCTGGGCGCAGCCTAGTGAACTCCAATGGCGAGAGTGATTCAATACTATCTTTAGTGTACAGTTTCTTATCTACTCCTCCCATGATTCCACCTCTTTCACAATATCTTTTAATTTATCTAATGCTTCTTTTTTACTTAAAAGTTTCAATGTCATCACATCCTTCGGGAGAAGAATGAATGGAACTTTTTCTCTCTGAAAATAATCAGCAAGTTGATTAGATATTTGTTGAACTAACTCAACATCTGCTATATCTAAATCATAATATAACACAGGAAACTTTTTTTCATTCATCTTATTAAATCTCCTTCGATTTTTTTATTATACTTATATTATACCAAAATTTTTCAGAAAAAACAAATGGGGAGCAAATTAGCTCCCCTAGTAATTGCAAAATCACAAAAAGACTTCAAATTCTTTCGATGTGAAAATTTCATAATATTTCTTTTCGTTATGTGTAGCAATAGCATCCGCAAGTTCATTACGAATATCTCCATCATGTCCTTTTACTTTTTCTATATCAACATTTGGCATTGTGCGGATCAGTTCAAATACTTGTTTAACCAAATCAATATTTTTTATTTCTTCACCTTTTTCATTAAGCCATTCCTTTTCCGCCCATTTATATATCCAAAAGTTAAGCATATTATAACAATAGGCTGAATCTGTATAAATAACACAATTTAAACTTGGATAATTTATTTGTATATCTTGTAATGCAAAAATAATGGCTTCAAGTTCCATGCGGTTATTGGTTGTATTTTCATAATATTGACAAATTTTATATTGATATTTATCATTATAAAAAGTTACTACTCCGTAGCCACCAGGACCTGGATTGCCTTTACAAGCACCATCTGTATAATATTTAACAGTATAGTTTTTAAATTCCATTATTTTTTCTCCTTTTTATTGCTTTAATATTATTATATAAAATATTTTAAAAGAAGTCAAATAAAAAAATGTCACGATTATTATATAATAATCGTGACATTTTAATTAATTTATTTTGTAATGCTTGGTTTTGCAGTAGGTCCAGGTGCTTTTCCGCCCTTCGGCACTAACTTAATTTCAATAGCCTGAACAGCTTTGCTTAAACCAATGGTTCCCGCAATCTCTCCATTCTTTGCCCAATCAAGCCAACCATAAGTTTGACAATGTACTCTATAATATACATCATACTTTTTAGCGATATTGCCATCGTTAGATAAAGCAATCTTTACTGCCTCAAGTCTTTTTTGCTTACCTGTTGTTCCCGCAATCTGATCATCCTTTACAGGATCCATCCAACCAATACTTTGAACATGAGCTTGCACCCAAATATTACCAGTTACCCCTTTAGGTTTATTAACAAGAACTTTCAAAGCTTCCATTCTTTTGCTCTGTCCTACTGTACCTGACGTTTCACCATCACCTACATAAGGAAGCCATCCAAATGTTTGACAATGTGATGAATAAGCTACAAGATACTTATTTTTGTCTTTTGTAGGGGTGTTTGGTGGATTAGGGGTAATTGCTGGTTTAAGAATTTCGTTTACTTTTTTAGCAAGATCTCCCATTCGCGCCATAAGCCAATCACCAGGACATGATTTATTAGCAAACCATCTATGCACGGTAAGTACCATTTCATTAGAAGCTGGTTTATAATTTAAGCTTTGGTTTTTATCTGCAATCCAAAGAAGTGTATCTTTTCCATTTCTTTTGCAAATATCTGCACAAAGCTGAATTAATTTTTGATATACACAGTCTTTAAAAGCATATGGTGCGTAAGCATCAGATGCACATTCAATAGTTACTGCTCTCTGGTCATTATCCCAAGAAGAAGTACACCAAGATCTATTGCATTCTTCAACATACATTCCAACTCTACCGTCAGAACCAATACCATAATTACAAGAAGCACCGTTGTACGGATCGTATTTAGCAAAAAGATTACCAAGTGTTTCTACGCTACACTGACCAACAACGCAGTGAGGACTAATTCTAGTAATGGCATATTGACGTTTACCAGAGTTGTTTGGAGATGATTTTGTATAATTTACAAGTGATGAATTACTCATTTTTATTTCTCTCCTTTGTTATTCCCATCAAACTCAATAGAAAAATCAATTTCTTCATTATCATTTTCTATTGGTTTTTCAACTGGTTTATTAATTTTTATACCTTCATTTGTTACCATTGTATTTACCTCCTACTCAACATATTCTTTGAATTTAGGATTAGATTTAATTAATTCTCTCATTTTTTCAAGAGCTATATCTACATACTCACTAAATTTATCAAAAGGAATTTTCTTTGCAAGTTTAGGGAATACTTTAGTGAATTTTTCATATACATATTCAAGTTTCATAACTCCCATTTTCTCACCATAGAACTTTTCTGCTTCGGTACAAGCGTAAAGAAGCCATTTTTGTAAAGTTTTTAATTGTTCTGATTTAGGAAGTTTCATTAAGCCATTTGCGGCAAGCACTCCTACAACCCCGCCAATAATTGCGGCAACGATACTTAATACGATTTTAATTGTCAATGTCATTTTCTTCTCCTCCTTCTCTCATAGCCATGTCATAAGTAATACCACCAACAGTGTTCTCTTTCATAGCTTTTAAACTATATATAGCAAAACCAATAGTTTCTGCAACCACCGCCCCAATCAAAGTTGTAAGCGGTGAAAAGTCTGGTAGTACACCAATAGCTGCGGCAAGAGGAAAACTGAAAAGGGTAATAAAAAGTGTAAACAATTCTATAACTGTGCAGTTAATGAATAAAAATAAAATTAGCTTTTTAGATGTAGACATTTTCTTTTTATTTTCTTTCATCCTTTTACCTCCTACATTTTGTCAGCGATTGCTGCAATTTTTGATCTATGTGTTATTGGCAAAGTAACTTCGCCATAAATATCTTGCCCTCTAAATACTTCTGAAACTCTTCGCATACCATTATTTTTACCAGCGTAGATAGCTAAATCAACTTGAGTTTCTGAATCACCATCAAGAATACAAAAACAATCATCACCTATTCTTTGAAGCGCAAGCTTCATAAGTTCTACATCAAGATTTTGAGCCTCTGTAATATAAATACCGGCCCGCATACCTGTAGTGTCGAATCCACGTATATCTGACATTGGTAAAAGCAAAAGAGTGCCTTCGTTTATCATTCTTTCAACTTGTACGCGGTCGCCTAATTTGGAAATGAGGAAGTTGCCTATTTGGGAATCGAGTAGCTTCTCCACGCGGGAACCCGGATAAAAGCCCAACTTAGCCGATCCTGCTGTCGCCACGGTATTACAGAAAATAATGATTTTATCTATATCTCCAGACTCTAATCTAGAGAATAGGTAACTTAAACTTAGCCACGATTTCCCTGTACCGGCTTTCCCGCGGATCATAGTTATTTTATTATGTTCTAAACTGTCTATTGCTAATTGTTGGAATTTATCAATGGGTTTTACTTCACCGAACATTTTTGACTTTAATGTAGAAAATTTGATATGCTCTAGTTTATTATCTCTTAACACATAACCATCTAATATTTCTTCTCCTTGTTGGATAAGTAAATATTGATTTTTTAATAAATTGAAAGTGTCATTACTATAAATTCTATTATAAGTTTCTGCAACATCTTCATCAGTTACACAGGTTACTATTTTATAACCATTATAACTAACTACTTCTTTTGCAATATTTTGTGTTGGTATTCCAAGACTTCTTGCAATATTTCCACAGTTTAAATCATCTGTTACAAAAATTATATCAGGTTCTTTTTCAGCGTAACAAAATGCGGATACTACGATACGTGAATCTATATTATCCAACAAAACAGGGTTGGAATCAATAAGCTGATCCCAACCTTTGTCATAGTTTACGATTATATAAGAACCAAAATAGAAATTAAGTAATTGAGTTACTTTTCGCGCCTTGTATTTTATTTCTGCATCTTTTGAAGCAGATGTTTTAATATCTTCGAGTTCTTTTAAAGTAAGATTACTGATAGCAAAAGCTTCAACTCTTATCTTTTTAAAAATCTCCGAATAGTTGTTGAGTAAGGCGCAGGTATCATAAAAATACATTTAGCAATCTCCCCAATCTATTTGGTATATTATATATAAGTTTTATTATTCTTCTTTTGAACTTTTTTGCCCTAATGCTTTTAAACCGTCAGTAATTTCCTTTAGATACCTCTCTCTTTCTTCTTTTGAAACTAATCTGCTTCTTGTATAGATACCACGCGCTTCAATCGCAGTTTTAATAGCTTTCTGATAATCCCTTTTTTCAGCCAATAGTTCGTTAATTTCTGCGGTAATGCTATTCTTAATGCGGTTTGCATATCTTAATACAAGCGCGTTATTATCGCAAGAGAAAATAAGTCTTTTAACACCTTTAAGCTGCTCTTTCTTTCTTTTGATAGCTTCATTATATGCGGCGATGCAGGCTCGTGATTCTGCGATCTCGGTCCCAACGTAGTTAGAGGGTGGAAACTTTTCTACTTCTGCGTTAAAAAAAGCTTGACCTTTAAAAACACCATATGGCGTACTAACTTTTACTGTTGTAATACCTGATGGTTCATAAAAAAAACTATCAATTACTTTTATTTGCATTTTAACTTCTCCTTAACATCTTTGATTATATCATCAAGCAGCACTGGATAACAATTATGCGCATCTAATGCTACATTATAGCTACCTATTTCACTCCATTTTTCTTTTGAGTGAGTATGCCCTGCAAGACATATCGTTCTTGCTTTTATAGGCTTATCATCATCAAAGTTACTTGTGCAACTTGGATAATGACTAAGATAAAAACGAATATTATTAAATTTTTGCTGATGCGCGAATCCTAGACAATGAAACCCTTCATCTATCATAAGTTGCTTGCGGGCGTCGCTGTCATGGTTCCCCCAGACTATATATTTAGTACCTGGGAGACGACGCATATATTTTATTCCTTCTTCATTATTGTTAAGAAAACAATCTCCAAGAATATAAAGTTCATCACTCCAATCCATTACTTCATTAAAATTTTTAATTATTGTTTCGTTCATCTCATGAACTGAAGTAAATCCTCGTGGTTCATAGAGAAAAGACTTGTTGTGACAAAAATGGAGATCTGAAGAGAACCATACCTTGTTCATATATCTATCACACTCCCATGCTTTTCTAGTTGTCTATAAGTCATTATAAATCTTTTAATAATTTGACTTCCATCATTTAAAAATATTATATAATCTGCATCTGCGGAAATGCCTTTCATTAAAGCTGATACATCTTTATATTTCTTTGGCGAGAATGGTAAACCTCTTTTCTTCGCCCAGAGTTGACTTAAAGGCGGGTCTCCGCCCGTTGAACCGACATACCCGCCAATAACAGTAAAAAGATAATTACCACTTTCTTCAATTAAATTCATAAGGTAATCATCAAGAATTTTTAAATGTTCTGCTTTCCCGCCAATTATAGCTATATTCATCAGTGTATCCTATAAATTGTTTCAAAACCTTCAAAATGCTCAGGCTTTTTAAAACCATTCTTCATTCTATACATCTGCTGATCAGGTACTCTAGTTATACCTGTTCTTTCAGCATTTCGCGCCATGCAAGTATCAAAAGGTGTATCCATAAAAATAGCATACATCTTATCAGGCTTAACCTTTAACTTATTCATCAGTTTCTTTCTGCTTCCCGCAGTTAAGTGAGTAGCATCCGCAATTACATTTTTATTCTGCAACAGATACATTTCTATTCTATTGCAAAACTCTCTATAAACTTCATCTTCCTTATCAAAGTAGTGTGCCTGGTCTGATACATACTGGTATCTTACTTCATCTCTTGATACATATTCCCAATCAGGGTTCGCTTTTAAAAGAGTTTCTTTTGCATATGTACTTTTACCAGACCCAGGTAAACCTACCATTATGTATAATGCACTCATGTTTTACTCCTTCTCAATAAAATCAATTAAATCTTTAAGTCTATACATTAAGTTGCCAACTGCTACTCCAATACCTAAATAAATAAAGGTAAGTTTAGCAAAATTCTTTAGATGTTTCTTCATCTCTAAATTCCTTTCTTAATTCTCCTAATGACATTATTCTATTGCCATTTTCATCGAAGTTATTATGTTCATATTCAAATTCAAAATCAAATAAAGTATAGCCTGAGCCAAAGTTTCTTATTTCAACCATATTGCGTTCTTGCTGACAATAGATACAAAACATCTTTTTTAAGTGTCCTGCTTCGCGTTCCCGCCCGTTATTTCTTTGCACAGGAATACCTTTTTTACCACAGTAAGTACAATACATATCGCTAAAAGTCATCTTTGCCATACTACACCTCTTCTACATACAGAATCGGTCCCATATTGCGACAATTATATAAATTTGTTAAAGTATTTTGCATGACTGCATTAATTAAATCAAAGTCCTCAGGATCAGATACCCAAAGTTCCTTTTCGCAAAATACCGTTGCATAACAACCTACTTTAACTTTCTTCATGCCGTAGTGAACATCATTTTTAAATTCTGTCATAATAAACACTTCCTTTCTTTATTCTTACAAATATATTATAACAAAATTTTTTATAAAAATAAAGCAGAGCTTACGCCCTGCCTTATTTACCACATTATATTATGTATAAGATTACTTATTCCAACCACTAAGATAGCAATTATGCTAAATGCAAAAACTATTAAAACAGGTATCCACAAGGGTGAAAACACCCAAAGCCAAGACCAATTAATAACATGAGTAAGCTTTAAGCCTAAAAATATTGCAAATAAGAATAATGAGAGTGCGGTTAGATCAATATTAATTCTTACATTCATATTAATCCCCTCCGTGATACTTTACAAGGAATGGGTTTGATACGGCTTTGAACGAACGCTCTCCGTTTACATCTCTAAACACTATACCCTCACGCGGCAACCCGTCAACAGCAGAATTACCCTCTGCTATTTTGAGCAGCTCATCACAAGTATCTGGAAGTTTAAATACTGCTGATATTATAGGTACACAAGGTATTGCAAATGGCTCAAGATATTCAGTCATTTCTTTTGGATTAAGACGCTTTCTTGTACCATCTTTGTAACCAAAGATTACATTAAACGCCATGAAGTCATGATCCTTGATTGAGTAATCACGCTTCTGCACTCCCGCACCATAAGTCTCGCCCTGTATTGTTACAAAGTCAAGATCGCTGTTCTCATGGAGCATAGCCTTGATTTTTGTCTGAATATTATACTTCTCAGCCATTTCTGTGTATATATTTGTATCGTAATAGCATTTACCCTCCTTTTCAGGAGTATCAAAGCAAACATTGCGTGAGCATACATAGTAAGTATCTTTACTAAATCCTGTTCCTCTCTTGATAGTAAATGTAGTTGAACTACCGTCAATTTTCTCAGTAGCAAACCATGTTGCATCATGCCAATCTGGATCTGAGAATACCCAAGGCATGTTTTGCACCCTCTCCTCATCAGTCTTCGTGACCCACTGAGGCCAGTTTCGTTTATCCTTAGACTTACCGAAGAAGAGGAACATAAGCTTCTTACCCCAAGTACGTCTCATAAGCCAGCGAACAGGCTTCTTTTTAAACAGATTAGGATGACGCTTAGCCATCTTCGCGTACTTATCAGGACCAGATCCCTTACGCTTATTATCTTCAGCAACCGCATATGTTACACCAAGTTGCTTTGTAAGAAAGCGGGACTCGTCATCAGTGAAATGTAACTCTCCCTTATCATCCTGTACAGCAAGCTTATGAATTCCACCATCATCAACTTCAACAACCTGCCACCCAAGGTCTGAAGGATGCATAAGCAAGCCTTGCGAATAGAAGTTCTTAAATTTTTGTGTTTTAATTTTATAGTGTTTTGCTTCTAAAAATGCAAAAGCTTTATTGTTTTCTGGTACTTTTGAATCAATTTCAAAATATATACCTAAATTGGCTGGATGGAAAATATTTTTACGAACCATTACAGTCCATCCTCCAACTATTGCACATTCTACAAAATCTCTGCCTGGAATTGGTTTAATATCATCTATAGGCACAATATATACCAATTCTCTAGTTTTATTTGAGTTTAACATTAAAATCTTCCTCCTTCCAAGTTGTAATTACTGATGGAGTAGCTCCAAAATATTTATTGCATTTACGATACCAAGTCATATGAGATAATCCAGACTGTCTTTCAGCTTCTTTAGGAGAATATTTATGGCATAGCTCCCAAATTATTTTTGGTTCAATTATTACTCTTTCTTTTCTTGCACTAATATTATGCTTTTTTCTATACTCTCCTATTGAGCATCCGAATAACTCCTTGCATTGTTGTTCTAAGGTTTTGATTCCACCTTTATATTTATTTAATAATTCTTTTGTTGTTAGACCTAATAATAGATCTTTTTCAAATTCATCTTTATTAATAGGTATATAATTTTCTTTTAAATGACCTTTTCTTAAATGTTCTCTTCTAGTAAATTTATCAGGACTATGAGTCCAAGTATCTTTACCTGCATTTCCTCCTAAAGTCATATTATAGCCTTGGTTTGGGTTATAAGAATTATAATATTTAATCCAATATTGTTCTCTTTCATCCAACTTTTCATTAGGAATTTCTTCAATTTTTTCAATAATAAAATTTGATGCCCCATATTTTCTCATAGCATTATATAAATAAGTTTTAGTTCCATACATCATTGTATTTATATGTTTTTGGAACCTTTCTGGAATTGTTTTAGTTGTTTGACCTATATAAATTTTATTATTAATAATATTAGTGATTTTATAAATATATCCCATAAATTTCTTTCTCCTTTTTTATCCAAACCAATAAGTTATATCAACATCATCTTCAATATTATTATCTATTAAATAATTATAAAGCCATAAAGATTTATCAAATTCATCAGTGTATTCAATAAAATGATAATCATTTATATTATCTTCTTTGTCAAGGAATCGTTTTTCGTCAGGGATTGCTCCTCTTCTTTCGTAATTCCATTTATCGTAAGTAGTAACCCATCCCGCTCTTAACGGCGGTTTATATTGATCAAACCAGTCCTTGAAATCTTTTACTGACATATACATTCTATCAAAATGATACGTTTCATTTGCTTTTTCTGCTAAGCTTGATGGCGCTTGTGGAGAAACGCCATAGTGTCTAGGAAGTTCATCATAAATATCATCCCAGCCATCACCTCGAAGATTTTGGAACCATTCAGAATCTCGTCCTTTATAAATATCATCTTTAACAATCTGATTATCTTTTACTAAGTACATGAATATATCAGTTCCCATATTTTTCACCTCTTTCTTTTTTTGTTATAATTATTATATCAAAAAATTTTAAAAAAATAAAGGGTTCGCATTTAAGCGAACCCTCCCGAATTGAAATCATCGAATATATCATTAATATATTCAAGGATTAAACAAAACCATACACAAAAGTACATAATAGGTGATACTGGGGAACTAAAGATAAGTGTTAATATACCTACTATAATCCATACAATTAATAAGATTACACTTGTAGTAAATTTAATTTTTTTCATATTATTATACCTCCCTGTGTATTTTATGCAAACTATCATAAATATTATTAGTCTGTTGAAATTCTGTTAGATTTAATACTGTATCGTTAATAAGCATGAGCGGTTGCCCCTTCTCATTCTGCGGATACACTCGAGTCTTGTGATAATGACCCCAGCACCAAAGTTTATAAGGGAGTAGGTCGTTTTCAATTTCACCTAAATATCTTTCCATAGTTTTATCAACCATTGATTGATCGATCATGTTAAGAAATAGGTCTGTTGGTTCATAAATGATTGGACAGGTATGGGATAAAACAAGGTCAAATTGACGATAAAAGCTAACTAACATTCTACCTATTTCCATTTCACTTTCTGTAAGTTGTTCTTGCTCAAACCAAGTGTTTCCAACAGCAAGACGATGGTATTTATCAACAGAATAGGCTCCTGGAACGACTAGGGTTTTATATCCGTTTATTGTATATACACTTGGACAATCAGTAGCATATTTGATATAAGGATAATCATTTTCAACCCACACATCTCCATCAAAAAATTGCTCTTTATGCCATGCGGTTGGTCGGTCTTGGGCGCATAAGCTAGGTCTCTGTTCGTGGTTCCCGCGAATCACGAAGTAAGTCATATGATATTTCCCAAGTTTCTGCTTAAACTTTTCGTCACGATAATCAAAGAAAAAGTTTCCACCAAAATCACCTAGACAGATTATTACATCATCTTCAGTTTGTTTATTCAAATTCCATTGACTAAAATCACGAATAGGCTTAAAGCTGCCGTGAATGTCACCTATTACCCAAATCATACTTATCACCTCTTTAACTTTTTTATTATAATTATTATAACAAAAATTTTTAAAAAAATAAAGGAAGGTGCTAAAAATATAGCACCTTCCCGCTAAATACCGTGCATCTCATTATACACTGTTGTAATAGTCCAATAAGTTTCATCAAATGGACATGGCTGTGTAATTCGTTGAGTACATCTATATAATAAACCATTCCAAATACAATAGTCATCAACTTCATAAAGTTTATATTCACTATATTCTTCTGTTGATGTGTTAATGTTTTGACGTACTTCTTCAATAGGTATTTTAAATACTGGACACCGCCACATTGTATTATCTGTAAATATGATATATTTTTGGTTATTTATTCTAAAAATAATACCTTGGTTATTATCTGGTAAATGCCCGGTTACTACGCTGTATATATTAGATGACCAATAACCGCTTGTTAAAAAGGTTTGCGCCATAGATAAGGACATATTTGCATCTATAATCCATGCTTGCGGTAACTCAACACCTTTAGATACATACCCGTGCATATTATCAATATCCCATCTAAAGAACCCTATTGTTTCTCTACTAACACCTGTTGCGCTACTGTCAAAAGGATATAAACCATCAGGGTTTTCTGTTGTATCATAACCCGCATCGTGGCGCCAACTATATCTACAATAACCATCTGACTCTGCGGGGGTGCAAACTACAACACCGTTATTTTTAATAATTTTATTATCAACAAGCATTTGTTGTTTATCAATAAAACAGCTTGGATAAAGAGCTGATAAATCAGTATTATTACTTTCTATTGGAGTTAAATATAAAATACATCCATTACCAAGTAATTTTATAAAAATGAATCCCGCCTTTGTTTTTTCATTGTAGTTAGGATCTTCTGAAGGTGGAGTATCGTCATTTTCCATGTGAACTAATGGTAGATGAAAAGCATAATATTTTCTAATA
>JAEIGA010000963.1_pt1 | contig 43252 bp, 34 predicted proteins | sample 9270691 | NCBI WGS metagenome assembly JAEIGA01 (sample SAMN17057246, study PRJNA624740) | gut metagenome | biome: biome; isolation source: fecal sample | host: Bos grunniens | place: China: Xizang | collected 2019
AAGCAGGGCGTTACCACCGTAACCGGAACCGTAGGAGATAATCTCGCCAGTCTCGGGGAAGTGGCAGATGTACTTCTCCTCGTTGTTGCAGGGCCAGGTTACGTCCTCCTGACCGGGCTCGAGGGGAGCACCCACGGTGTGCAGGCAGGGAACGAAGTCGCCGTAGCCGTCGCGCTTGGGATTGCCACCGCCATTCACTTCGTCCTCGAGGCGCTTGAGCACCTTCTCACCCATGATGGTCATGATACGCATGTTGGTCACCACGTAGGCGGAGTCGGTGATTTCGATACCGATCTTGGCCAGGGGGGAATCCAGCGGGCCCATGCAGAAGGGAATCACGTACATGGTACGGCCCTTCATGGAACCATCGAGGTAGGGGTTGAGGATGGCGCGCATCTCAGCCGGGGACTTCCAGTTGTTGGTAGGACCAGCGTCTTCCTCCTTTTCGGAGCAGATGAATGTGCGTTCCTCTACGCGGGCCACGTCAGAAGGAGTAGAACGAGCCAGGAAGCAGCCGGGGCGCTTCTCGGGGTTCAGGCGAATGTAGGTGCCTTTCTCCACGAGCATGTCGCAGAGCTTGGTGTTCTCTTCCTCGGAACCGTCGCACCAGTAGACGGAATCGGGTTTGCAGAGCTGGCGAATCTGTTCGACCCACTCAGCAGCCTTCTTATGAGTAGTACCTGTAATCATGGTGATTGTAAAATACCACATCCCCAGCAAACTTGCAACACGAATTTTAGAGAATTTGGGCAGAAAGTTCACCATTCAGGCAACAAGCAAGGCAGGCAACGCCGGTATAGCGCTGCCTGCCCTGCCCGTCTCGCCGGAGGAAAGACCTCACAGGCGTTCAAACAACAGAAGGAAAAAAACAGTTTTTCAGGATATCAGGCCAGCTTGTCACTGGCTTCGGAAGAAAGCTCTCTCTTCCCAGCCTTCGCAAAGAACTTGTCCCAGATAGGGCAATGGCGGAAAAGCAACCCGATGATGAACCCCGTGCTCACCGCACAGATAAGCGACCCTTCACGCACTCCGGCCAGCGTACCCAGCAACAGCAGGGAGGCTGCCACGGCAATACCCAGCATCGAGCAATCCACCCCGATCTTTACACGACTGAAACGCCAGTTGAAAACGCGACTGAGCGCCAGGCAGAGTCCCTCGGCAGAGAGCGGCACGAGATTCGCCTTGACAAAGGTAAAGATACCGAACGCAGAGACAACGCAGCCAGCAAGAGTATACCCCAGCGCTGCCCCATAATTCGGTACTGGCAGCAGCACAGTATAACTCAGGCATGCATCCAGCATCGCTCCCAGGATGAGGGCGTTCACAATCTGCAGCAGCTGGACGGGGCGGTATTTGCTGCGGAGAAGCAGAATTTGCATCAGCACAAGGGTAACATGCACACAGATAAGCATATTGCCGACCGTACACCACTCATACCCCGCCCCGCCAGGCTGCGTTCCCAGCAGCAGATGCGCCACCAGAGCCGGGCTCGTAATGGCATCTGTACCAAGGTTGGCAAGAATCGTCAGCGCAATTCCCTGCGCCAGTACAAACAACCCGAACAGCAGGCAGAACAACCGCGCCACCAATTCTGCAAAAGAATAAGGAGATTTCATTCTGCCCCGCATTCTAACGGATACCAGCCCGCGAATCAAGCCGGAATATCCTGGTTTAACAGAACGAGTTGCAAGAAATCACTCCGCTGGCACATAGTACCGATTGAGGCTGTCCTGCGTGGATTGCTGCATCTGCTTAACCCATTCTTCCACCTTGGCATCAATCCAGGCGCGTCTGTCGCCCTCGCCCGTATAGCCGTATTTCTCGGCATCCCGTTCCAGAGCTTCGCGATATCGCAAGCGCTGAATCTTCTGCATTCTCTCCATAATGAGCCCCTTTTCTGCTTCTGAATACGAAGCAACAGGGCTTACCATTCGCTCAGCCCCCACTTGCTGCTCAATAACTTCAGCAGGCGCCTCCTGCGGGGCGAGCAATGCCCAGGCGAAAACACTCATCATTCCCAGAAGAAATGAGCCAACGACCAGCAGCCACACACGAGCTGCACCGTTCTGCTGATACCGCAACTCTCCCTCCCAGTCTGCCGCACAGGCATAGCGGCGGTCGATATCATCCTCTCCTGCCCGTTTGAGAGCGCGGACAAAAGCGCGTGGGTAACGGCGCAGCGCTTTAACAGGCAGCAGTTTTCCAAAACTATGCGCCAGCGCATACAAATCTGACCACGGGCCCACGCGACCATGTTGCTGGAATTGCTCCGGCGCAGCATACCCCGGCGTACCCACCAGAGTAATCGTGGTAGGCGGCGTACCCAGCATCGCCGCGCCGAAATCAATCAGCACCGGCTGGTCATCCGGGCGGATAATGATATTGGACGGCTTGATATCACGATGCAGCACTTCGCGGGAATGCAACCAGCCCAGCGCCTCCAGCAAGCGCTGGAGCACAGCGGTTACAGCCGCAGTTTCTGCAGCATGTGCAGGCAACCAATCAGCAAGCCGCTCGCCCTCCACATATTCCATCACCATGTAAGCCGTGCCGCAGGCCTGGAAAATATCATGCACCCGAACCACTCCGGGATGATTCACCCCCGCCAGAATACGAGCCTCGCGGCAGAACGCAGCCAGCGAGCGCTCATACCCCTCTGCCGAAACCGGCTGAATCTCTGCCGTTCCAGGCGCGCGAAAACAAAGCGTGGGCGGAAAATGCTCTTTGATGACCACCTCTCGCTCGAGGTGAGCATCGTAGGCCAGGTAGCTGATACCTCCGCCCCCACGCCCCAGCACCTCGCGCACCTCACATTGCCCCAGCAGCGTACCCTGCGGCAAGGTCACACCCAACTGAGAAGACTCCGTCATGCGTTGTTACCCTGAACTATCTGTCAGGTATTGGGTAGAATCACCTTTTGTTCCTTGAGCGCCGGCGGTGCATCCAACAGTCTTGTAACTGCCTGTGCTACGAATTGCTCCATCGTTACCCCGGCGGCCATCGCCCGCTCTGCCAGACGATTATACAGCTCCGGTGCCAGCTGGATTGTCAGCGAAAGCGAGGCATTCACACTCACGCCTCCTACCTCTGCAGGTTTATTGCCGGATGGCGCAGCAGGCAGCTGCACCATCACCCGCTCCAGCAACTGGCGCTTCAGCGGGGGGATATTCTTCTGGCTCATCCAATTACGCACGGTAATCTCTGACACACCGCATTGCTCGGCAATCCAGCGGTAGCCAAGCCCGTGGCTCTTCAGCCACTGCTTCACCGTGCTCTTGAATTCCGTCTGCTCGTTTCCCTGCATGTTACCGGGGTATCATACCACACAGGCGCACGTTGTCAAGGCAACAACGGCTTTATTCAGCCAGCTTTTTTACTTCCTGCGCCACCAGATGCTCCAGCGACACACCTGATGCGACAGCCTGCTGCGCCAGACGCGCCACAAGTTCCAGCGGCAGTTCCACCTTTAATTTAAAATTCGCGTTTTGAGACATTTCTTGAGACTCACAGTCTCCCCCTTCGCTTTTCTTCATATCCATCTCTGTTTTATATTATTATATCACCAGCTGCTCATTGTCTGCGTTTACTATACCATGTTTTTTCACCCTTGTAAATTATCTTTTTGATATTTTGTGGTTGACTTATTCGCGTTTTGCGATACACTAAACAACGAATTGAGACCTCCAGTCTCTCCCTCACAACACCTACTTTTCCATAAAGATGAAAAAGATTCCTACTCTCCTGGCGACAGCTGCTGCCCTTCTACTGACAGCTTGTGGTCCTGCCACCTACGATATCGACAAGCCGGAAGAAAGCTCTGCCGAAATGCTCAAAGACCTCACTCAGGAGGAAAAGATTCAGTTCAGCAAGGCTCTGCAGAAAATTACCATCAAACGCATCAACGAAGAAAAGTTGTCTCTGATGGACCTTGTAAAAATTTCCGAAGATCCAGAGAAGATGAAAGAGCTTCTCCGGTGCATCGACGGCAAAACGGTTGAGGAAATCATAAAGATGGCAGAATAACTTCACGCCTCCTCTACCATAAGTACTCCAGTACTGTAAATAACCCATTTCCTTATTAACAACAACAACAACAACATACACAACCATTATGGACTTTATCCGCACTATTCCGCAGGGACACGAGGCAGTCGTTGTCATGTTCGGTAAGCCGGTCAAGAAATGCAAGAGCGGCCTGGCCTTCTGCATACCAATCATTCAAAAATTCTTTGACGTAGTCGACGAACGTGGCTGGACGGAAACCCGCAAAGACGGCGATGGCACCCTGATTGAGGTTACCGAGCAGATTTCTGACCTGCGTGCCCAGCCGTTCATCACAACCGACGGCGTTAACGTTAAAGTTGATATTGTGTCCTACTGGCGCATCAACGATGTCATGAAGGCGCTATTCGCCGTTGACCAGCTGCACAGAAGCCTCCATGAAAAGATTCTTACGGAAGTTCGTACCCTCGTGGGCGAACGTAGCTTGCAGCAGCTTTTGAGCGATCGTGCCACACTTTCTCAAGGTATCGTCACGAAGATTGTAGGCGAAGTTGCCAAATGGGGTATTTCCATAACTTCTGTCGACATTCAGACAATCACCATGGATCCTGCAGTAGAGGCAGCCATGCTCCAGGAAATGGAGGCTGAACGCAAGGCTCGCGCCATAAAGCTGGAAACCCAGGGCAAGGCCGAAGCAATCAAGCTGGAAGCACAGGCTCAGCGCGAAGCTCTTCAGATTAAGGCTGCTGCTCAAAAAGAATACCTCACGGAGCTTGCCTCCATCGTAGGTGGAGAAGGCGCTCTCAAGGTTCTGCTCAGCCAGCAGACACTGGATGGCTACAAGACCATCTGCGAGACGGAGAGTTCCAAGGTATACCTGCCGAGCAACATGATGAGCATGCTCAACATCAAAGACTAACCCCCATTAACATATTATGCACATTCTTGCTGATTTTCTCTGGATGAGTGATGGTACGTTCCTTCACTGGCTGCTGGCCATTGCCATCACAGCCTTGGTGTTGGATACATTCTGCCAGACAGAATTTATTTCCTGGGGTTCACTCGTACTCTTTGCCGTTTGGGCAACGGTGAAATGCGACCTCCCTATCCAATGGTCGATTCTGTTATTCATCCTCTTCCTGGGCGTTGCCATCACCCTGTACTACACGCTGTGGAAGCAGCTCCTTGATCGGTTCATTTTCAAACCCATGCTGAAAAATGCTCCCAAAGAAGCGCTCGACAGCTTCGTTGGCGGCAAAGGCGAGATTCGAGGAGAAGGTTCCAACCTGTGTGTCCTGTATAACTCCGAACTCCATCCCGTAGCTGAAGAATGCCGAGATGGTCTCAGCACCGGTGACAAGGTCGTCATCCGTGATTTCAAGGACGGCTATGCAATAGTTGCCCCCATTAACAAAGCATAAACTCATAACAAGGCAACAGACTACATATCGTAGTCTGTTGCTTTTTCTTTTTATAAGAACATGGCTCAGAAAAACAACAACGGGTGCGGATGCTTCCTTTTTCTGCTGCTCGCTGCAGGTGGCGGTTGGTATTGGTGCAATGATTGCAATTTTCTTCCTGTTGAGGAAACAGAACAACAAAAGGATGATGGAATACTGGCCGAAATTCTGACAACCGACTCCATGAAAGAGGCGGAACTCTCAGAAGATGAGGCAAACGATAATACTACAAAGGAAGATACCTCAGAGGAATCATCCCCTTCCGAAGAAATTGCAACTTCTGAATCACCTGCTATTTTACCACCCCTGCATATTGCGCTCCCTAATAATGCCCCGGGCATTTCAGGAGAAATTCATGCCATCCGCACCTTGATAACGCACCTTGACAAGGAGGAAATGGCGAAATATCTGGAGGAAAAAGGAATTACCCCTGACAAATACCTTGCCACTATGCTGGATGCCATCAGGCAGGGAGATGCTGATTTGGTTATTCGCCTTCTGGCCTGTGGTACACCGACTGATAAAATAGACGAAAATTACGTTTCAGCGCATCGGCTGCTTTTAAGCAAGGGTGATTTGACTACCGATGTCATCCATGTTCTTATCGCCGCAGATGTTACAGGCCCGAACAAACTGAACGAGAAAGGCAAAAACATTCTTCTTGAGGCATTGGAAGCTAACGCCTCACCGGCTGTGATGAATGTATTGAAAGAGCTGGGCTGCACCTACGGCAGCAAGCTGCACACAGCCGCCATCTACGGAGATATCGAAGCCGCCAAGGCTGCCTTGGATGAAGGACTGTCCGTCAATGATGGAGGTGAACATGGATATTCGCCCATATGCATATCTCTGGTTCACAAGGATACAGAATTATTTAAACTACTCCTCAGCAAAGGAGCTGATTTAAATCAATTTATGGGAGAAGGTAATTTTACGCTGCTGGATGGAGCCATCCAGTTGAAAAACGTAGAAGCTGCCAGGTTGCTTATTGATGCAAAGATTGATGTAAACCATGTTCATGAAGATAATAAGGACAGGACTCCTCTCATCCGAGCCTGCTCAACGAAGGAAACACAGGTACTCATACCTGTACTTCTTGAAGCAGGAGCTGATTTTTCCGCTACAAACTGGAATAAGAACACCATCCTACACCTGATTTGCGAATCCATCTACAATCAGCAAAGTGTCGAAGTACTGCGTGCCATTCTTTCCAAAAATCCAGACATTCACCAAACAAACGAGAGTGGTTATACACCCCTGCTCAAGCTTGCAAGCAAGTTCCACAAAGCATACGGCGACAAGCCTGAATACGACAAACAGGCTGTACTCGATGCTCTTAACGAACTTCTGAAAGCAGGAGCAGATCCGCATGCAGCTCATGCTCCCGGAAAAATTTCCGTTCATATTGACACAAAGGGGTACGACGGGGCGATTACCGCGCTCAAGTATGCCGAATTCTGCAACGCGACCGAATGCATCGAAATCCTGGACACAGCTTGCAAAAACACCAAGCCAAGCCTTGCCTCCAGACTTTCCGGTGCCATCAGCGTTAAAGAAGCCGTGGCCATGTTGGAGAAATACGACTTGCTTGATAAGTATAATCCTCCTGTCACCAATCCTTTCTATACAAAAATAGCCTATCAGGAGGTTTCTGATATGGAATGCATCATGAGCATGATGCTGCTGAAAGCACCGCCCCCCTGTTATTACAAGCGTCGAGTCAAGGAATTTGACAAGCACTTCAAGATGCTCGAAGACAAGATGGAAAATATCAATGATTATGCTTATCTGAGCGCCATCTATATCCTGTCAGAATGGGCAACAACTTATGCGTCTACGAGCCCCCAGAGTCAAATCCTGGAAAAAGCGACCATCGCCTTTATTGCAGCAGGCCACGATATCAACAAAGTATCGTCGAAAGCCGATGACGATAAACTGCTCACGAGTATGGAAACTCCGCTGATTACTGCAGCACGATGCGATAACCCCGATATAGTACGACTTCTGCTGGAACTGGGCGCTGACGCCAACGCAAAGAATAAAGATGGAGCCACAGCCAGAACCATTGCCAGGAATAATAATTTCAGCAAGGTCCTCGCCGTGCTGGACGAACTAGCGCCAGCCCCCCCGGAGCCAGAGCCCGAGCCGGCTCCAGAGGTCTCAAATAAACAAGAGCTACCAGAATCTCCAACACCTCCGGTAGAATCGGAACAAAAGAGTTACGGCCCCCCCGTTTCTCAGGAAGCTCTGGCAGAACTGAAGCCTCTTTTCGAGAGAATGTCAAACCTGAAATGCCGCGAGGCAGAATCAGCCAAACAACAGCAAGGAATATTGCTCCTGCTGTCCAGAATTCAGGAAGGTGCAGGAGTTGATGTGACTCTGCCAGAGACAAACGGAAACACGGCCCTCCACTACTCCTGCGGTATCGGCAGTCTGGGTATCACGCAGTGGTTGCTGAAGAACGGAGCAGATCCGGCCGCCATCGGCGAGAACGGAAAAAGCCCGCTTCAATGTGTTGGTCGCGACAACCGGGAAAAAATCATCATGGCTCTCAACGAAGCTATTGCACAGCGTGAGAAAACTCATGTTGAACAAACATCTGCAGAAAGCAGTACTGATGCCCCCTCCCCTGCCATTATCTTCAACGAGGATGGTACACCAACAGATGAGACAGCAAACAATATCATCAGCAAGCGTTTCACCCTCATGACAACACCTGGTGTTACACTTGATGCCTTCAAGGATGTATTCACAGATGAAGTCATAGAATTGAAGAGCAATAAGGTGGTTACCGTTACGACTCTGCATGAAAAAGCCCTGCAGCAGAATAAGAAATGGCCGTCTCGCGCAGTCAAACTGCTCGATATGGGAGTTTCCGGTCGCCGAATCGAGGCAAATGTGGCTCTGGTTTATAAGAACGCAGCCAATGGTAAATCCATTTCCGCCTACAATAAAATAGTCATGCTACTTAATGAAGAAGGAAGGATTTGCAGCATGTCTGAAACCATATCAAGTAAACGTTCTAAACTTTCCAGAAATTTCAAACCTGTGAAATTCACCGGAGTAGATCCAGTATTTGCAATTTCTGAATAACAAACATTACATATTCATCCCCATACAAACACATTCAAATAAACACAAATATGAACAACTCTGTTAAACTCGGTCTCAAGAAGGCCACGCTTGTCATTGTTGCCGCAGGAATGGTCAACACCTCCTTCACCTCTTGTTCCTCTATGAGCGACAGCACTAAAACACGCACTCAAGGCACCGCTTTCGGTGCTCTTGCTGGGGGGCTGGTGGGCGCCGGTATTGGCCTTGCCACAGGTGGTGATACCAAGTCCGTACTGATTGGCGCTGCTGCAGGCGCGCTAATTGGCGGCATCGGCGGATATGCCTGGGGCAATTCCATTGTCAAGGAAAAGGAAGCCTATGCCTCAATGGAAGAATATATCAACGATAACCAGAAGCAGCTTGACAACCGCATTACCGATGTGCAGAAAGCTAACTCTGATCTCTCCAACCAGATTGCCCAGTTGAAAAAAGATAAGACTGCCATTTCCAAGGAAAACCTTGCCAAACAAAATGCGAAGCTGACGGAAAACCTGGCGCTGATTGATACAGACATCACCACCGCTAAGGATGCAGCAAAGGAAGCCTCTGGTGACGAGCTGGCCGAACTTAATCAGAAGATTGATGCTCTTAGTAAAGAAAAATCAAGCCTCCAGACCAATATCAGAGAGCTTGATTCTCTTGCTTCCATCTAACCCCTTGCTCAGTATTCAGACTTCAGATGAGACATAATCTCTTTATAATCGCAGCTTCTACTGCCGCTTTTGTGGTACTCAATTCTTGCAGCACCACTGGAGATCCCACTCAAGGAGGTATCTTCTGGTCTCCGGCCAAAGCTAAGGAGCGCCAGAATACGTTGCTGAGTAACATGATGGAAGCCCAGTCTCAAGTAGATACGCTGGAGGCAAAGCGCAACCACCTGCTTCAGCAAAAATCCCACTTGCAGATAGAGATTCAAAAACTGCGTACGCGAGCCGCACATACTCCTGATCCTGCAGAGGCGGAAGAATTGAATGCCCGTATCTCAGCACTGGAGAGTCAACTCGAAAATCTTTCCTCCATTTGATATCCTGATTCATTCAGTATTCACACACACATAAACAGCAATGCGCCAGACATCAGTGATATCTGGCGCATTGTTTTCAACTTCTTCTGAAATATGATTCATACTTCATCACTCTTCAAATATTGTAGCATGGCCCTTCTGATACTCACACTTACTGCGTGTGGCCCTGCTACATACGACAATGAACAAATAGAGACAAGCCTGCAAGCTATCTCTAAGGAATTGAATCCAGGAGAGAAAGCCCAATTCTATCAAGCCTTTCAGAAAATTGTACTGAGGGAGTTAAAAAATGACCCCAAGCCGGTTAACTCGCTGGCTAATCTTTTAGATGACCCGGAAAAAATAAAGAGGTGTACCGCCTGTATGCATGGCAAAAATGCCATGGAAATCATTGAACTGGCTCAAAATGTCAATGTCTCTACGAAGAATGACCCTCCCGGAACCTCTCTCGAGAAAAAGATTAACCACTTAGATGCTGAATTGGCTCAGGGACTTGATGAAGATGACGATGAAACAGACAGAGCATTCGAAAAGGCCGAAATGGAACTCGAACGCCTGGAAGAGAAAATCAACGACGCTCTGGTCGAGCTGGACGATGAATCAGACCTCTTCTGATTCAAGGCTCTCAGCTGTTAGGCCCGGTTTGCTCCAGAATAGGATTGCAAGCCGGGCGGGTTTGTGGTACATTCCTGCTGCCGGATGAGAGAAGAACTGTCACCCAACGAAGAAATTATCTTTACCCAGCAGAACCTCAAGGTTGTGATGGGGCGTGGCAATGTGGTCAACAAACCGCGTCAGCTGGTAAGCGCCGGGTGGACCATTTTCTGGTATCTGCTGGCTCTGGCTTCACTCAATCTGTGGCTGCTGCGTATGCTGGGCTATATCTCCCTGCCCTGGTAAAATGAAGAAGCCCGCCGGTAAGCGGGCTTCGTTGGTTCAAGGGATTTGCCGGAAACTTAACGGCGCATGCGGTTGATGGGCATGACTTCGTGGTCGTGGTTGGCAGGGTCCTCCGGCATGGAGGGGATTTCCTCGCAGGCACCGTCCTTGAGCACTTCCAACTCCGTTACAGGGCGGATGGGCATCATCACCTCTCCCATGTCTGCATAATAGTGTTTCTGAGTCAGGCGCACCAGTTGCCCGGGCTTAAGCTCACTCAGTTTCTGCAGCATACCGTCAGGCTGGCCGGGAACATCATTTTTCACATCAATCAACAGCATGTTTCCGGCTGCGGCCTTTTCATCGCCATACTTCCCGGGCTTTTCGTATGCCTCATTCGAGAGAATCCGGAACTGAGCAGCCTTCATGGAGTGGTCGCAGCGGTCCGGGCAAAGCGCCGTACGAAAATAGCAGGGGCGTTCCTGCACCCCGACATACTGGGCAACAACCGTGTTGGAGGCCAGTAAATCAGCCTTTTCAGGCAGAGGTGAAGCATACACGGACGGCAGCAGGAAGGCCGCCACAGCAAGTAAAATCTTAGCTTTCATAACTCGTTACGCAGGGTTCTGATACAAGTAAGGCGTTCCATGTTGAATTTTTTATTTGTTTTTTTGCAATAAACAACAGAAGCCCCCTGCCCCGAAGCCGTGAGCCGGAAGCAGGCGATAGGCAGGAAAAGCCGCCAGAGCGGAGCGGAACGGAGCAAGCTGCGGCACTTCCACAGCCTCCCATTCAGGGTGGCGCTTCAGGATGTAGGCTATCACTTTCTCATTCTCCTCCGGGTCGTAGGTGCAGGTGGTGTAGACAATATGCCCTCCTGAATTCACGCATTGAACCGCAGAGAGCATGATCCCCCTCTGCCGCTTGGCATTGCCATTCACCATTGAGGCACTCAGGCAACCAGGATTCCTGATCCCTTTGCAGAGCAGAGACTGCCCGCTGCAGGGAGCATCGACCAGCAGTAAATCAAAGGATTCACCACTGCGGGCCCATTGGTCAGGCCGGTTACCGGTTACCCGGACCTCAGGCATGCCGCATTGCTGCAGATTCTGCCGCAGAATCCCCCGGCGCCCGGGATGCACCTCGTTGGCAGTATGCGTACCAACACCAAAACGGGCGGCCATGAGCATCGTCTTGCCACCGGGGGCAGCACACATATCCAGCGATGAGGCCGGCGGCGGCACAACAGCCAGGCAGGCAGATTCCCAGCAGGACGAAAGATCCAGCGAATAATAGAGCCCGGCTGCATAATCATCATATGCAGTTGGTTTCACCCCCTCTGCCGGCACGTAGACACGCGGCGGCAGCCAGGGGGCAGCCAGCTCAGCACAGGGAAAAGGCGGCACATAGCCAGCAGAAGCCCGGGCTGTAAGCACTACCGCGCCCCGTGAAGAAAGCCCGGCACGCATGGCAGACAGGAGGGATTCAGCCTCCTGTCCCACAAGCCCCAGACGTGTACACAGCCTGATTTCAGCCTTTCCTGCAGGTTCTGCACTCATGCAAGGCCACGGGCTTCAGCCTCCTCCAGCGCCATCTTGGCAGCGCCGATAATACCGGCCTCGTTGCTGAACTTGGCGGGCAGAATGCGAAGCTTCTCATAATGAGGCCCATAGGTCTGCGCCTTCAGGTAGCGATGCAGCGGTTCAAAGAGCAAATCGCCAGCCTTGGCCACACCACCACCGATGATGAAGGCCGCGGGATTCAGGATGTAGTGGCAGGAAAGCAGCCCCGTGGCCAGCTTGCGGGCAATGTCATCCCACATGGCCAGTGCCACGGGGTCACCCGCCTTGGCGGCCAGCTCCAGCGGATAAGGAGCACAATCTTCAAAATCCTTTTCCTGCCCCGCAGCAGCGTAGGCGGCAGCAGCATCTTCCTGAATACGGGGATGCCCGATGTAGTTCTCCAAGGCACCATGGTTCTGGTAATAGCCCTTGCGACCCTGGTAGTCAATACTCAGGTGGCCGAGCTCACCGGCAGCACCCAGGGAGCCGCGCAGCATCTGCCCGTTGGCCACAATGCCGGACCCCACGCCTGTACCAAGGGTAAGGCACACCAGGTCATTCAGGCCCTTGCCTGCCCCCAGCTTCCATTCTGCATAGGCCATGCAGTTGGCATCGTTATCCACCGCAGCCGGCAGGCCGGTCATTTCCTCGAGCATATCACGCACAGGCACATCATACCAGCCCGGCACGTTTGTCAGAGAATCGGCAATACCGCGGTCATGATCCACAAAGCCAGGAATACCCATGCCTACCGCTTTCACGCCGGGGTACTGGGCAATCAGCTCCTTAAGGCGCTTGCCGACCTCTGCAAAAATGGCATCCGGAGAAACAAAATCCTGTGTGCGGACGGGCTCTGCCCGGCCAATCAGCTCTGTACCACGAACTACCGCAAATTTAATGGAGGTACCCCCCATGTCAACACCTATGCTCAAATCATTTTCAGCCATAGCGGAACTATACCACAGCTATTCAGGCCATGAAAGCAAAAAAAGTTCTGCTACAGAAAAATCGGCTTTCTTATCGGATTCGACAATATGGTATTCTCCCTCCTCCGGGGGGAGAATCAACACAGGCCTGGGTAACAACCCACTCCCGACCCCGACGGGAAATGAGACCGCCATACACACCCAGCGGCAGGATTTTCTGATAATCAGAGGTATATATGCCATATTGCACATGCAATATAGCAGACAGGCTCCGATAAGCGGATAAGGATTACCTCCTGTCTGATATGGTAGGAATCAAAACTCCGTCACTCCTGCCATTACAGACAATCCGCGCTATTTACCCAATAGGCGAAACAGGCAGAAAAAACCTATGTTTTCCCTTTATTATAAACAAGATAACCCCGATTCAGCGCTCATTCTTCTTCCGGGGCATCCGAAACATCCTCCAGAGACAGACGGCGGTTCGGATTGATACCATAGCTGCGGAGGTCCTCAATCTGGCGTATCAGATTACCATTGCCGGTCTTGAACTGGCCCCGGGCCTGCTCATAGGCCTTGGAGAGCGTATCAATCGCACGCCTGATTTTCTCCATACTATCATCAAGCGTGGCGCATTTCTTGTAGAGCGATTCTGCGCGGTCGATGATATTACGGACATTACGAGACTGACGCTCCTTCTGCCAGAGGTTGTTAGCCAGCTGGAGCGCCATGAGAAGATTCGTGGGGCTGATGAGCAGCACACCGCGTTCGTATGCCTCATGCACCAGCGAAGGCTGTGCCTGAACAGCACCGATGTAGGCCGACTCATTCGGCATGAACATCAACACATGGCCGATGGCCCCGGGAACAATAGAGGCATAATCCTTGCCTGCAAGCTCAAGAATATGCTTGCGGACAGAATCCACATGGGCAGCAACAGCCGCCTGCCGCTCGGCCGGAGCAGTATCGGCCTCAAGCTCCATCAGGCGGGCGTAGGCCGTAAGGGAGACCTTGGAATCAATGATGATATGCCGGTTCTCCGGAAGATGCACCACCACATCCGGGCGGAATAGATTACCCTCCTTATCCTTGTATGAGCACTGGGTGGAAAACTCATTACCCTGGTGCAGGCCACTGCTTTCCAGAAGGCGGGAAAGCACCATCTCTCCCCAGTCTCCCTGCATTTTGGAATCGCCCTTGAGAGCACGGGTCAGGTTAGAAGCATCCTTGCTGATGCCCTCAGCCCGCTCCATGAGCTGCTTAACCAGCGTCTCAATGCTCGTGCGGGCGGTTGCATTGCCTGTATTGGTATCATGCACCGACTTACGCAAGCCCTCAAGCTGCTCGCGGAGAGGCTGCAGCACATGGCTGAGCTGCTCCTTGCTACTGGCTTTGAGCTGGTCGGTATTGTGGTCCAGAATGCGGCGGGAAAGCTGTTCAAAGCGTTCCTCCAGCATCGTTCTGCGCTCCTCCCAACGCTGTTCCTCACGCTGCATCTGCTGCAGGAGGAACTCATTCTGCTGTTCAAGGGTAAGCACCTGGGCATCCACCTCCTTGCGGCGCAGCGCTGCAAGAAGATACCCCACAGCAGCACCAATAGACAGTGAAATGACGACCGTTATAAAGAAATAGAAAAAAAGCATAGGGAAATCAGGGGGTGGGGCCGTCATACGGCTGCACTTGCGGAGAAGTCAGATCCAGCGACGGATTGTAGTGGGGAGTTTCGAGCCGGAACAGGCCGAGAAGAGTATGGAAGAGGTGCTCATGCGCCACAGTCTGGCTGGCATTGGCCCGCATCTGCTGCAGGGCGGCGGCAAAATGAGGGTGCAGTTTTTCAAACGCCTCATTATAAAGCACAAACATACCCACGCGGCACCCGCTGGTAGCATGGTATGCGCGGTGACTTTCCCCAAGAGCAGCGCGGCCCCACATACCATCGTGCCCCAGATACTCGCCGTGGTCGCTCACATAAAGATAGACAAAGGGACGCGACCCGATTGCCTCTGCCACACGGCGGAAGAATTCATCGGTGTAGTGAATCGTGCTATCGTATGCATTATTCACCTCCTGAGCCTTTGAAGAAGGATCTTCGAAATTGGCCGCCACAGGGGCAAAGGGAATGTTTGTGCGGTCGTAATGCTCAAAGGGAGTGTGGCTTCCCTCGTTATTGATAAAGAACAACAGATTCTTCCCCTTTACTGAATTCTGCAGCACTTCCTGCATCTGCGGCACCGCCGTCCAGGGGCTGCCGGGAGCATTGAACCTCTGCTTCGAACGCTGGGTGAGCACAAGAACCACACGATCATATTTCAGTTTCTGAGCACAGCGACGGCCGAAAAACGAATAGATATCAAACCCACATGCATCAAACAAATCAAGCACAGAACCTGTACGCGGCTGCATTTCCGGGCGCTTCTCATGAATATCACGGCGAGCGTCGGTCAGCATGGCAATCTGCGCCTGGCAGGTATCACATGCGGCAGAAATGCAATCCGGGAAATTAATCAATCTCTCCTGTTGGCGCAGCCATGGAGTGGTATCACGTTCATAGCCATTCAAGCTCATGCGGTCGGCACGGATACTTTCGCCCACATGCACCACAAGCACAACCCCCTCGCCTCCCCGCAAGGTATGAAGTCTGCAGGGTTGGTCTGCAGGAGAGGTCAGCGCTTCCACTATGTTAATCGTGGCCTCGTTTATAGTGAGGGCTTCGGCCACAGAAGAGTAAAGGCCCGGCAGCTCACTTACCGGCCAGAAAAAATCCTGCTTGACCCGGTTCGGGGGAATCAGCAAAGCAAAAAGCAGGCTGGCACTGCCGAACAGGCAGGCTGCATTGAAGAGAGAAAGGCTATTCTGCCTGCACAATGTACGGCGGAGCCCCCAGCAGAGCAGAATGCCAAGCACAAACGAAAGTGCGAGCATGCCCAGGTTGGTGAAGGTAAGGTAAGCGAGGGCATCCTCCCACGAAGCCTCCAGAATCTCCGCAATTACCAGGGAATTAATGCGGGTTCCATATTGCAGATAACCGCATATCTGCATGATTTCCAGCACCAGGAACACCAGCCAGAACACCATGGCCCCCGCCCGGAATACGGCCCATAACAGGCAGAGTACTGCCATGGTCATGAACACCGAAAGGTGCAGCTGCCAGGGTACTGCAAAAGCAAAGAGATTGCAGGCGCAATCCAGCGCCACAGCCAGGATGAACACCACCCAGAGACTGCCGGCAGAAGGCAGGGCCGCCTTGTTCAGACGGCGGGCAAGCCAGATTCCGACTGCGGCTAACAGAGGAAACAGGAACGCGCCGTATCCCCACCACGGAAGTTCAAATGCTACACGCCAGGTGTACGCACCCTTGCATGCCATGAATGCTGCCAGCAACAGTAGCAAAACAAGCAGGAACAGGCGCGATTTCACCCAGCGGAACATAGATTTTACAGAAGTAGTGTTTAGTGCTTGCCGCACTTGCACTCATGACCTTCGCCATGTTTGCCGCAGCATTCGCCTTCGCCGTGGCCACCGCAGCATTCGTGGTCATCGCCACAGGAGCATTCACGCTTCCCGCATGACTCATTATCGCAATCGCCACAGTCACCATGACAGCCGCCGCCGCAGGAACAGGCACTCATCTGCTGGTTCATGGCATCGGCCACCTCCTCATCACTGGGCGCAGCCCCCTTCTCAATGGCCAGGCAGAGGTACTGGTTCACCACAGAAAGCATATCATCAAGCAGCTGGCGGGATTCAAGGAAGCCCTTGCAGAGCTCATTCTCCACCACAGCAGAGCGCAGCTGGTCAAACTTACTGAGTTCCTCCTCAGAAGGGGGCATACCCTCCATGTGCTTGTTACGCAGAGTCTCGCCATATTCGCTCACTTTGCGGAAGAGGTCAGTAGCCTCGGGGTTCTGGTAGAAAAGACCAATGCGGGCCTTGGCGGCCACCACTTTCTGGCTGCTTGCAAAGGCAGAGGCCAGCTCACCAGCCAGCTTTGCCAATTCAGGGGTAAGGGAAGTATTTGCCATAACGCGCGGAGCGTAGCATATTTCCTGTTCTTTTGCAATCCCGGAATGTGTCAGATACCCTCTCAGCGTTCCAACTCGGCCTTGATGAACGGCGCTGTGGGAGATTTAGCCCGCGACAGCTGGCGCACGGTTCCTTGAGCCACAATAGTACCACCTGCGGCACCTGCTCCGGGGCCCACATCGATGATGTAATCTGCCTCACACACCAGCTCCATATTATGCTCAATCACCACAACAGTATTGCCCATTTCCACCAGGCGGCGCAGAACCTGCACCAGAAGCCTCACATCGTGCGGATGCAGACCGATGGTCGGTTCTTCAATAAGATAGAGATCCTGCGGCAAGGAACGACCCTTACGGATGGCGTTGAGCGCAGCCCGGCGGCCCTTAATGAGCTCTGCAACCAGTTTGATGCGCTGAGCCTCACCACCACTGAGTGTATTACTGGCCTGTCCCAGTGTCAGGTAGCCTAACCCGGTATCACAGAGGAGCCGCAGCGGTTCTGCCAGACGCGGCTGGCTCGCAAAGAATTCTGCTGCTTCCTCCATATCCATATTCAGCACATCGGCAATATTCTTTCCCTTGTATCGCACCTGGAGTGTGCGGGAGTTGTAGCGGGCACCTCGGCAGGTCTCGCATGGCACACTGCAAGGAGGCAGAAAATCCATCTCCTGACGCTGGTATCCGGTTCCCTTGCAGGCCTCACAATGCCCGGCGGCGGTATTGAAAGAGAAGCGGCTGGCATCGAACCCCAGGCGGCGGGCATCAGCACTCTGGGCAAAGAGGGCGCGGATTTCGTTGAAAATGCCTATGTAGGTTGCCGGAGTACTGCGCGGGGTCTTACCCAGGGGAGATTGGTCTACCTGATACAAGGCCCGCACAGAATCCAGGCCCTTGCTCTTCTTCCAGGCGGCACGCTCCTCGCGAGAGATGCTACCGCCCAGAGCATCTCTCACGGCAGGTCCCAGCGTACCGGTGATCAGCGAGGTTTTTCCGGCTCCACTCGGCCCGGTGACCACCGTAAAGCGAGCACGGGGTACACGCAGGGTCACCTCCTTGAGATTATGCAGGCAGCATCCTTCCAGCTCAAGCCATTGAGCCTCTTTCAGCGGCAGATATTTACCACAGTACGGATGCCTGGCGCGGGTAAGCAAAGCCTGCCCGGTAACGGAATCCGGATTGTGCTCTACCTCCTCGAAACTTCCCTGCGCCATGATTTCGCCACCATGCACACCGGCAGCAGGCCCCAGGTCAATGATATGATCTGCCGCCCTCATGGTATCCTCATCGTGTTCCACCACCAGCAGCGTATTACCCCGCTGCCTCAGCTCCTTCAGCGTGTGCAGCAGACGCTCATTATCCTGCGGATGCAAACCGATGGTCGGTTCATCCAGCACATAGAGTACGCCACGCAGTTCAGATCCCAGCTGGGCAGCCAGGCGGATGCGCTGGGTCTCGCCACCGGAAAGAGTGGTGGCCGCCCGGTCAAGCGAAAGATACCCCAGGCCCACGCGCTGCAGGAAACGCAGGCGCGGCGCTATTTCCGCCAGTATGTTACGGGAGATTTCAGCCTCTCTCCCTTCGAATTTCCAGCTTTCCACCACGGGCAGGGCCTCATCGGCAGACATGTGGCCAAGCTCGGCAATATTGCGACCGGAAAGCCTCACTCCCAGGGCAAAGGAATTCAGACGCGTTCCCTGACATACAGGACAGACTACACTTTCTTCCTCCCTGGCAGCGGCTCGCTCGACATCGCGGTCATACTTGAGTTCCTTTTCAAGCTGGCTGAGTTTTTCCTCGTCTTTCCCGCCGGTTTTCACCTTACCTATGCGCCCATGCCCCATGCAGTTCGGACACCAGCCGCGCGGGGAATTGAAGGAGAAGGTAGAAGGCTCAGGCTCAGGGAAGGATTCGCCGCAGGAAGGGCACGTGAGGCGAGTCCCCAGCAGCTGTTCCTCCCCCTCCTTAATCAGGCGGATGAACCCATCACCCATTTCAAGGGCTCGGGAAACTGTTTCCATGATACCGGCGCAGTCAGCCTCTTCTCCATTAACACAGATACGATTGCCCTTCACATTGATTTCTGCCAGCACCACATCGACATCATGATTCGAATAGCGGTCCAGAGGCGTAAAGGAGTCTGATGCCACCAGCACACCATCAGCCCGCAGATAGGGGTATTTCTTCTTCACCGCCCAGCGGGCCAGATCCGCATAATGACCCTTGCGGTTCCGCACCACCGGGGCTGCAACCATGAGACTGGCCGGGCGGCTCGCGATTTCATGCTGTACAAGCTCCTGAATTTCTGCCACAGAACGGCGACCCACAAGCACACGGCAGTTCGGGCAATGCGGCTGCCCCAGCTTAGCATACAGCAGTCGCAGGAACTGCCATATCTCCGTTACTGTTCCCACAGTCGATTTACAACCGCCGCGTGAGCGGTTCTGCTCAATGGCGACAGTAGGTGGCAGGCCGGTCAGGCGATCAATATCTGGAGTTTCCATCTGCTCGGTGAATTGACGAGCGTAAGGACTCATCACATCCATAAAGCGCTTCTGCCCTTCAGCAAAGATAATGTCAAATGCCAGAGTACTCTTACCACTACCGGAAAGACCGGTTACCACCGTCAAGGCATCACGGGGAATATCCACATCTATATTTTTGAGCTGGTGGTGGCGTGCCCCGCGCAAGGCGATAACTCCGGCAGGAACGGAGGAATCGTGTTCCTCTGCCGCCATGAGGGGAAGTGCCGCCACTTCCATGTGCAATGCCTCTGCCAGAAAATGGGAGGTATAGCCACAACCTGTGGATGCCACATGCTCCGGCGTTCCCTGAGCCACCAGCAGACCACCACCGGTACCGCCTTCGGGGCCCAGGTCAATGATATGGTCTGCACATTTGATAAGTTCCATGTTATGCTCGATAACCAGCAGAGTATTCCCCTGCTCCACCAGGCGTTCAAACACACGCAGCAGCACCTCCAGGTCACGGAAGTGAAGACCTGTTCCCGGTTCATCCAGTATGAGCAGGCGGCCCTTGACCTGTTTTTCACCGGCAAGGCTGTCCACGAGAATGTGAGCCAGCTTGAGGCGCTGATTCTCACCACCGGAAAGCGTATTGAGAGGCTGCCCCAGCCCCAGATGCCCCAGGCCTACATCTACCAGCACCTGCAGACGGGCAGCTATGCGGCGGGCGCGGGCATTGTGCTCGCGGGCAAAGAGATTCCTGGCTGCCACAATGTCCATTGCCAGCATTTCGGCCATATTGTACCCAAGCAGCGTGATGCTGAGCGCCTGTTCGGTATACCGGGAACCATGGCACAAGGCACAGGGCACGTAGATATCCGAAAGGAACTGCATTTCCACCTTTTCCTGCCCCAGCCCGGCACAACGGGGGCAGCGCCCCTCTCCGCTGTTAAAAGAGAAATACCCCGGTTTAAGCCCCCGGGCCTGTGCGGCGGGTTCGGCTACGAACAGAGCGCGAATATCCTCGAACACGCCCATATAAACCGCCGGTGTACTGCGCGGAGTCCTCACAATGGGGCTCTGATCCACCAGCACCACCTCCTCCACCTCTTCCAGACCGGAAATGCGGCGCACCTGCACCTCATCCTCATCATCCAGTTCATCCGGGTGCAGCGAACCATACAACACCTGGCATGCCAGCGTGCTCTTGCCGCTGCCGGAAACACCCGTAAGGCAATTATAGACCCCCAGCGGTATCTCGACGGAAAAGTCATGCAGATTATGGCATTCTGCCCCTTCAATACGTATACAGCCCTTACCCTTACGGCGTGTGACCGGCACCGGGATACGGCGGATTCCTCCGAGATACTGCCCTGTGAGGGAATCCGCATGGCTAAGGATTCCCTGCGGAGAGCCGGCATACACCAGATTGCCGCCAGCAACTCCGCTTCCCGGGCCCATATCCACCAGATAGTCAGCCGCACGCATCACCGCCTCCTCATGCTCGACGACAACCAGCGTGTTCCCCCGCTGGGAAAGACGACGCATGGCGTTGATAAGGCGTGCTGTATCGCGAGCATGAAGCCCCACTGTAGGCTCATCGAGCACAAACAGAGTTTCCGTAAGAGCAGCCCCGAGGCACGCGGTAAGGCTCACGCGTTCGATTTCTCCACCGGATAGAGAGCGGGTGAGGCGGTTGGCTGCCATATATCCAAGCCCCACTTCACAGAGATAGGCCACGCGACTGCGGAATTCCTTTGCGGCCTGAGCCAGGGAGCGGTCTTCGCCGGTATGCCCCAGCACATGGGTATCCAGCCAGGGAAGGAGTTCCTCCATAGGCAAGGCCTGCACCTGAGGCACAGTAAGACCGCCGATGGTAAAGGCCAGAGCCTCCGGGCGCAGGCGGCCTCCGTGGCATTCAGGGCATACACTATACACCCGGTAATAGGCAAGGAACACGCGCACACTCATCTTGTGGGCATGTTTCTCCATGTCATCAAAAATCCCCTTATAGCCATACCACAGGCCCTGGTCATAGGCCTCCCAGGCATCCATATCCCCGGCTTCTCCATAGAATACCCAGTCCTGTTCCTCGCGGGTCAGCTCACACCAGGGAATGTTCATACGCACGGCGTGTGCACGTTTGTTGGCACGTACAAAATCCTTGTAACAGGAAGAGAGAGTTGCTGAGGAAAGCATCTTCAACGCGCCTTCTGCTATCGTTTTCTCAGGAATAATCCCTTTGTGGTAATCGTAGGTTATACTGCGGCCATATCCCTTGCAGGCCGGGCAGGCTCCCAGCGGAGAATTCCCGCTGAACAAACCAGGCCGCGGTTCCATCAACGGGAACCAATCGGTACGGAAACAACGGGGAGGCTGCCATGCTCCCTCTTCCCCCTGCAGTGAAACGTACGCAACATCCTGCCCCAGATGCAGCGCTGTTTCAAGCGCCTCCATCAGGCGAGGCCGGATTTCTGAGGTCAACCTGACCCGATCCTGAATCACCAACCAGCGCTCCATACCCAGTAGTTCCTCCGTGGCATCGGTCAGGCTCACCACCCCTTCCTCCGCCAGCACACGAAGATACCCCTGCGCTTCCAGAGCCAGTCGCATTTCCTCGAAAGTACCGACCGGACTTACGGCAAAACATACCAGCGCCGGAGTGCCGGCATGCAAGCTTATCAATTCATCTGCAACCCCCTGAGGTGTAGCAGGGCGCACAATGTCACCCGCGGAATCACGCCCCTCTGAAAGCCGGGAGAAAATGAGTTTCAGATACTCATTCATGCCGGTCATCGTTCCTACTGTACTGCGGGAATTCTTGACCGAATTACGCTGCCCCAGGGCAATGGATGGCGGAACATTTTCCACGGCTTTCACAGACGGGCGGTCCATGCGCTCCATGAACTGGCGCACATAGGGCGAAAAGGTTTCAACATACCTCCGCTGCCCCTCAGCATACAGGGTACTCATGGCAAGCGAACTCTTGCCGCTGCCGCTCGGCCCGGTCACCACAGTGATTCCTCCAAGCGGGATATCCACATCCACCCCTTTCAGGTTATGCTCTGACGCACCCCTGATATGGATAAATCTGTCTTCTCCCCGTGATTCCATGGAATAATTCTAAACTTCTATATCCCTTCTCTCAAGTACATTTTGTGTCTGCGAGTACTTTTTTGCATTTTCTTCTGGAACGAAATTCCATGATATGCTGCCAACATTTATTCTTGATTCGGCAGGTCAACCATGATACAAGCTAGCAATCTGAGCCATATCTGCATATGAAAATCAAGAATCTCCTTCTCTCCATCCTGGCAGTTTCCGGCATGACACAAGCCGGAGACGAAGCCACCGGCAGCTATTACACCGCCGGCAAGTTCTTCTACGACGGCGGCCTCATGCTTCCCGGCGACAATGCGCCGAAATACAAGAAGCAGATCTTCGAGAAGTTCGGCACCTCCTTTGCGACAGAAATCGGCATAGGTTACTGGGCTATTGACAACCAGGCCATCGGATACAACTCTGACAACTACATCACCAAGGTATGGGGGCGCGTGGACCAGAGACTCATCAAGGACGAAGTAGACGGCGGCACCTGGCTGCGGGCCGATTTCATGGGCAGCTGGGGGCTGGATGACGAAACAGCCAATGCGGACAATTTCTTTGATGGAGGCTTCGGTTCTGCCACCTGGCACAACACCGATTTGTTCGGCCCCCGTAACTTCTACCTGCTCAACCTCACCCTCAAGCAATATTTTGCCAACAAGAGCGTGTGCGTCAATGGCGGCATCATCTGGATGAGCCAGTACTTCGACCGCATCAGCCACGCCCGTTTCGCCAGCGACGCCTTCGAGAAATCCCCCGTTCTACCGCTGGTCTGGCAGGCACCCGGTGCCGTGGTACAGTGGGAAGTGAATGAAGATAATTTTGCAACGCTGGCCCTTGTAGGCACAGGTGTTCCCGGTGGGCAGAACCCGTATGACTTCGACAACACTATCGGCTACGCCGTGGTGGGTGAATGGGGCCGCGAATTTGCCGATGACAAAGGTATCTGGCGCGTAGCTCCCTTCTTCACCTGCGAGGATGCCCCCCATTACTCCGGCAAGGACAAGGAGCGCACGGCCTATGGTATCATGACCGGTGTAGAATACCAGATAAACGACATTGCCAAGGTATACGGCCGCCTTGCCCTTGCTAGCAGTGACTACATTCGCTGCCGCCAGGAAGCTATGGTCGGTACGACCCTGCGTGTTGTCCCCTCCCGCCCGGATGACTACCTGGGTATCGGATTCGGTATCTACAAGGGCAACGATGAAACAAAGGAACTGGTCAACACTTACGAAAAAGTGCTTGAGTTCACCTACAACGTACAGGTGAGCAGTAACTTCACCATTGCACCATACTACCAGGTGTACTTCACCCCGGCCTATCGCGATGCCAGCACCGTGAGTGCCACCGGGGTACAGGCCCACTTCTCGTTCTGATTTTGAAGGAATCCTCATATTTTACCGCCGCTGCACCCAGGCAGCGGCGGTTTTGTCTTTTATTTGCTTGCCATATTCGTTAGCCTGTGATACTGTCTGGCATCCACTTATCTCATTATCATGAAAATCCGTAATCTTCTTCTCCCTCTCTTTGCCATGGGCGGCATGCTGCATGCCGGTGATACCTGCGATACATTCCACATGTTCTACGATGGTCCCCTGGGAATTCCTGGCGAGAGTGCCCCTGCATACAAGCAGAAGCTCTACAATGCCACCGGCACCACCTTCGACCTCGAACTCATCGCCGGTTTCTGGGCTGTGGACAACATTGCCGAAGGCTACAACTCTGACAACTACGTCTCCCTCCTTTTCGCCCAGGTGAATCAGCGCCTCATCAAGGACGAGGTGAACGGCGGTACCTGGCTGAATGTATCAGTAGCCGGTTCCTGGGGCCTGACAGATGATTCTGACAGCAAAGCCTTCTTCTACGACGGCGGCTTCGGCACAGCAACGGGGCATCATACCGACCTGTGCGGCCCGGCCGGCGTCTACATCATGAACGCCACCCTGCGCCAGTACTTCAACAACAAGCGCACCTGCGTGAACGCTGGTTCCATCTGGATGTCCATGTATTTCGACCGCATCAGCCATGCCCGTTTCGCCAACGACGGTTTCGAGAAATCTCCCGTTGTTCCCATGTACTATGGTACTCCCGGTATTGTGGTGCAGCATGAAATCAACGAGAACAACTTCCTGACCGGTGCCGTCATCGGCACAGGCGTAGGTCTGGGTGAAAACACCCTCAACCTCGACCACACCAACGGCTATGCCGTGGTGATGGAATACGGACACCGCTTTGCCGAGGGCAAGGGTACCTGGCGCATTCTGCCCTTCTTCTGCAGCATGGAGACCCCGAATGCCATTGGCCGTGATGAACAGCACGATTCCGTGGGTCTCATGACGGGAGTTGAGTACGATATCTCTGACCGCGTCAAGGTATATGGCCGTGTATCCTGCGCCAGCAGCGAGCACCAGCGCGCCCGCAAGGAACTGATGGCTGGTACAACCCTCCGCCTTGTTCCGAACCGCCCGGATGACTACTTCGGTGCCGCTTTCGGCGTTTACAAGGGAGCTGACACCTACTCCTCCCGCCTGGTTAACAAACACGAAAAAGTGCTTGAGCTGACTTACCGCGTGCAGCTTAACAACTACATTTCCGTAGCACCGTTCTACCAGCTCTATATTGACCCGGCCTATCGTGATGTTTCCACGGTGAGTGCCACGGGCATCCAGGCCCATCTTCTGTTCTGATTCACAGAAACAGAATCACCCCCTTCAGGGCGAAGCCGCTGGGTAAGCGGCTTCGCCTTTTTTCGGAGAAAAGGCCCCGGATTAAAGCAATTCCAAAGCGTCTGGGTCTGTTTGAACAGCCGCGCCGGGATCAGCATGATATTTTGCCGCATTTACACCGATATTTGCTTGCGTGTGGGGGCTTTTCGTATATAATAAACCTACTTGCTATGATTGACCAGTTACGCAAACGACTTCTGGACCGGGAAAACCCGGTACGCATTCATCTTATCGGCGTGGCGGGTGCCGGCATGAGCGGCATTGCACGCATGCTTCTGGAAATGGGGCACAGGGTGAGCGGTTGTGACCGCGTCACCAGCGAAGAAACAGAACGGCTTCAGCAGGCTGGTCTGGTCTTTGCATGTCCGCATACGGCTGATGCTGTGGCTGATGCAGAAATCGTCATTTATTCCAGTGCCATTCGTGAAGAAAATGTTGCACTGGCTGCCGCCCGCCAGAACGGAAGTCTTTGCCTGCGCCGCGCAGAATGCCTGGCGGCCATTCTGAACAATAAGAAAGGTGTCATTGTGGCCGGCACACACGGCAAAACCACCACCTCAGCTCTGACAGCCCACCTGCTCCGTGAAGCACGGCTGCGCCCCTGCCACTATGTGGGTGCAGAGATTCCCGTACTGGGCGCCAACGCACACTGGAATGCCGACAGTGATTACCTGATTGCAGAAGGCGATGAATCTGACGGCACGCTGGTCAACTATATCCCCGAACACAGCATTGTGCTTAATGTGGAAGCAGAGCATCTGGATTTCTACCGCGACCTCGACCACCTCAAGGACGTGTTCCACACCCTCTGCCGCCAGACCCGGGGCAAGATTTTCTATTGCAAGAGTGATGCCGGCGCAGACGATGTATGCAGCCAGTACCCGAACAGTATTTCCTATGGCTGGCAGGATGCCGATTACACAGCATCGGAAGTCACTGTCAAACGCGGCCGCACACTCTACACCATCAATTGCAAAGGCGAAAAGCTCGGCAGGGTGGAGCTGGGTATTCCTGGCCGCCACAATGTACTCAACTCCCTTGCTGCCACCGCAGCAGCCCTTGAGATGGGGGCTGATTTCGCCAGCATCGCCCGTGGGCTGGCCTCCTTTGCTGGTGCCCGCCGCCGCTTTGAGACCAAGTACCTCTCCAAAGACTACCGCATCGTGGATGACTACGGTCACCACCCCACGGAAATTGAAGCCACAGTCCAGACTGCTAAGAGCCTGAACCCGGAGCGGCTGGTTATCTTCTTCCAACCCCATCGTTATACCCGCACCAAGTTGCTCCGCAATGATTTCGGGCGCGTACTGCAGAATGTGGACAAACTTTATGTGGCAGATGTGTATCCGGCCAGTGAGCTGCCGATTCCAGGTATTTCCGGGCAGACCATCGTGGATGCCGTTCACGAATACGCTCCGGTGGATGCTACCTTCCTGCCGGAAATGGATAAAGCACACTACGTTGTAGGCAACCAGCTGAGACCCGGAGATTTATTCCTGACCCTGGGCGCAGGCAATGTGCACACGGCAGGTGCCAGGATTGCCAGAGATCTGCGTACACTTACCGAAATGCTCAACGACTGCGGCAAGGATATCCCGGCGAGGCTGTATGAGCCCATGAGAAAGCATACCACACTGGGAGTCGGCGGCGTGGCTCAGTTCTGGATTGAGCCCTCTACCATCAGCGAAATGAAGGAAGTGGTCAACTTCTTCAAGGATCGTAATATTCCGGTTCATGTTGTAGGCCGCGGCTCCAACCTTGTTGTACGCGAAGGCGGCATCCGCGGGGCGGTTATACACCCCTCTGGCGGAGAATTTGAAAAACTCGAACTGGTAAATGCCACCACCATTGTGGCAGGTGCAGGTGTGAAACTCAAGAAACTGGCTGCCTTTGCAGCCAAAAACGGAATCTCCGGCTTTGAATGGATGGATGGAATCCCCGGTTGTGTGGGCGGCAGCCTGCGTATGAACGCCGGCTGCATGGGAAGCGAGATGTGGGAGGTATTCCAATCTGCCACCGCGCTGGATGAGGATGGCGAGGAGGTTGAATTCATCAAGAAAGAGATGACCCCTGCCCGCTATCGCTCCATTCCTGATTTCGAGCACAACATGGTCGTGCAGGCCACATTCTGCGGCACGCCGGGCAACACGGCGGAAATTGAGAAGAACATGGAGGACTACCGCGCCCGCCGCAAGAACAGCCAACCGCTGGAACCCAGCGCCGGATGCACGTTCCGCAACCCGGACTCCATTCCTGCCGGGAAGCTCATTGATGAACTCGGACTGAAAGGCTTCAGCATCGGCGGTGCACAGATTTCCACCAAGCATGCTAACTTCATCATCAACACCGGCGACGCCAAGGCGACTGATATTACTGAACTGATTAACCACATTGAACGAGTAGCCAAGGCAGAACGCGGTATTGTACTGCACGAAGAGGTGCAGGTCCTTGGTGACCGAGAGGCTCAATTCTAACCCATTTTTCCCCATGAAAGAACTGAAAAAGGATACAAAAATTGCACTGTTGATGGGTGGTCCCGGCTCGGAGCGTGATGTTTCTCTGGCCTCCGGCAATGGTGTGCTGGAAGCATTGAAGGCAGAAGGATTCACCCAGGTAACAGCAGTCATTGTAGACAGCGAACGCCCGACGATTCCTGAGGGAACCGAGCTTTGCTACAACATGATTCACGGCACCTATGGTGAAGATGGGGGGCTGCAATCCTACCTCGAGGAACTCGGAATTCCCTACACCGGCGCAGGCTCCACCACCAGCCGGAACTGCTTCGACAAGGTTCTTACAAAGAAGTTCTTCATCGAGGGACAGGTTCCCACCCCCCTCAGCGAGACCATTACAGCTGGTCAGATGCCCAGCCTGCCCGTTCCCTGTGTCATCAAGCCGCCGTGCGAAGGCTCTTCTGTGGGCGTACACATCGTTTACGATGCCGCCGAGCTGCCTGCCGCTGTGGCAGATGCCTCCAAATACGGCAAGGAAATCCTGGTGGAAGAATACATCAAAGGCAAGGAGCTGACGGTGGCCATCTTCAACGGCGAAGCCCTGCCTGTGGTGCATATCTGCCCCCGCAGCGGCTTCTACGACATGAACAACAAGTATCCTTCCCTGTATGGCGGTGTCGGGTCTGATTACATTTGCCCAGCCGACATCAGCGAAGAAGAAACCCGGGCCGTTCAGGCTGCCGCAGTTGCCGCTTATAAAGCGCTGAATGTAGAAGTATACGGACGAGTGGATGTATTGCTGACGGATGATGGAAAACCCTATGTACTGGAAATCAACACCATTCCCGGCATGACAAGCGCTTCTCTCTTCCCGAAGGCAGCCGCTGCAGCAGGCATTTCTTACGGCGAGCTCTGCACCCGCATTGCAGAGGTCTCTCTGAATCAGCCGCGCGGCTGACGCAACACCCGCCCGCGGAGGCAGCATGAAGAAACGGAATAAGTACCGGAACAGTTTCAATAACGAACACGAAGTCTCAGCCAATGTAAAATTGCTTGAGGCTGCGCTTTCGCTCAAGCATCGTCTCTTCAGTCTGGTGGCCTTGCGTCGCGGCCTGCGTCGTCTGCGTCGTTTCACCCTCATTCTTCTCATTATCGCCCCCCTGGTGGCAGCCCTCATCTGGGCTGGCATGACGGCGGTGGAAAAGGCATACAGCCTCAGCATCGACAAAGTGAGTTTTGAAGCCCGCCAGAAGCTCATCTCCAAGGAACAGGCTTTGAAGATTCTGGGAATCGGCGAATCCATCAACATGACTTCGCTCAATACCAGCGAAATGCAGAAAAAGCTGGAAGACACCCCCTGCATTGAATCTGCACTGATACGCGCCGAACTGCCCGACACCCTGCATATCGAAATCAACGAGCGAATACCCGTCGTCTACGTGGAGCAGGAAAGCGGAGCCGATACCGGCAACCGCATCCGCTTCTTCATGGATCCATCCGGCAAACTCTTCCCGGTAATGCCGGAATACCATCGTAATTTCATGGGCGTACCGGTGTGGTACCTGCAGCCCGGAGACATCACGGAATTCAAGGCAGGCAGCACGATAAACGAAGATAAGCGCCGCCCGATTATTGAGCTGGTGGCTGCTGCCAACCGCTATACTTTGATTGAGATTCCCGCCATTCGCGAAATATTCCGACCCAAGGAATGGAAGCTCATTCTCACCCTCGAGAACGGCTCTGAGGTGCTGATGCAGGTTTATGACATCAAGGGGCAGATGGAGCGCCTCGCCATGATTCTGGAACATTGCCGCGCCACTCACCGCAGCCCGCGCAGCATCAATGTAATTCCGCGCATCAACCCTACTGTGATATACGCAGAGGAGTCCTCTGCAAAATAACAATTTGAAGTCTTTTCCCGTTGACCGCAAGAGGCCATCTGTGATAACATGCTATGCGTGGTGTTGAGTACACCATATATACGTATGACAAAAGCAAAAATCATGGATCTCGCAGAGTATGTACCAGGCGGAAACAAGTGGCCTGGCTGGCTGCTCAATCTGGGTGAACGAATACTGGGATTCCATGAATTCAACGTGGCCCACTCCAAGGTCGAAGAGGAACAGGAAGCGGGTTGCAGCGATAATTTCTTCCGGCTGGCCTGCAAGCACCTGCCCCTCAATTATGAAGTGGAGGGACTGGAAAACATTCCAGCAGAAGGACCCTGCGTTATCGTCAGCAATCATCCCCACGGCATGTCTGACGGGCTGATGATTGGTGATATTGCCATGAAGGTTCGCCAGGACATCCGCATTGTCGTCAATGATTTCCTGCATTGTGTACGGGGAATGCGTCCCTACCAGATTACGGTAGATGTTTATGGCGGAGACTCTGCCAAGCGGGCAAACATGGCAGGCATCCGTGAAATGATGAAATGGCTTCGGGATGGGCATTGCCTCATTCTCTTTCCCAGCGGCTCTGCGGCCTCATGGTCTGCCCAGGATGGACGCGTGGTGGAAGACCCCTGGCAGACAAACATGGCCAGCATCATCCGCAAAATGGCAGCCCCGGTTGTGCCGATGCATTTTTCCGGACAGAACGGCCCCCTTTTCCAGATGGTGACACGCTTATGCAAAGCGAAACGCTCTGCACTTCTTCCGCGGGAAATCAAGCGCGATCGGCGCACGCTACACCAGGTGAAGATAGGTAAACCCATACCGGCCAGCCGCATGGAAATACTGCCGGATGATGCCGCCCTTTCTGATTTCCTGAGACTCAACAGCCTCATCCTTCGCTATCCCGGCACAGCCGCAAGCCTCTCCAATGATTCACCGCGCCCGATGGTAGAGATCGATGCCCCGGAAAAGCCGGAGATTCTGCAAGAAGAACTGAACCGCCTGCCGGCAGAGCAACACCTGCTCTACACCCACAAGAGTACAGGATTGCAGATTTTCACCGCCAAAGGGAACATGATTCCCCACATGCTGCACGAGATAGGCGTGCAGCGGGAAATCACCTTCCGATCCGTCGGGGAGGGCTCAGGCCTGGCCTGCGACACCGATGAATACGACCTCTATTACGACCATCTCATCATGTGGGATCCGGCAGCCGGACGACTGGCTGGAGCCTACCGCATGGGCAGAACGGATGAAATCGTCAAATCTCATGGTATCACCGGCATCTACAATACAGAATTCTTTACACTAGGCAACGCCTTTGTCAATTTTGTCAAGAACGGGCTGGAAATGGGCCGTGCCTTCATTACAGCACCATACCAGAAGCACCCGGCCTCGCTGGACACTCTCTGGATGGGCATCGGTCATTTCGTCCGCAAGCACCCTCATTACCGCTATCTCTATGGTACAGTCAGTGTTTCATCTGACTATTCCATCCGCTCCCGGACTCTTATTCATGAATATCTCAGGAACCATTGTCTCCACCACGAATTAGCCAGGCATGTAGAGGCCAAGACCCCGCCAACGGACATGGACCTGCTCAGTGAGGATGCCCGCCTTATCCACACTGCTCTTGGTGATTTAAGGCTTCTTTCCGCCATGGTGAGCGACCTGGAACCCGATGGCCGCAGCATTCCGGTATTGCTGCGTCAATACCTGAGACTCGGAGGCGAGATGATTTCATTCAATGTAGACAGCGAGTTCGGCGATACTCTTGATTGCCTCGTAGTCGTTGATTTGCACACAGCCCCCGAAAGGCTCATCTCCCGCTATTGCGGAGCGCCGTTGAAATCTAAACCTGAACCGACAGGAGAAGCTTGACAAAAGTGTAACATTCGGGCATTATAAACATCGTTCATGGGGAAGATACGTATGAAAAGAAACAAACGGCGTTCTAAACTGGCTCTGGCTCTCATTCTGGGCGGTTTTGCACATGTGAGTGCATCAGGTGCCAACCTGATGCCATTGCCGGAAAATATCTTTGAAAACAAAGAAAACACGAATCCGGTAATGGATCTCACCGATCGAGCTATCAGCGTGATTGGCAGCGGTGGGCCGGAGATTCCTGACAAACTGAAAGTCACAAGCACCGATGGTGCCATTTCCTACAATAAAGAACAGAACGCCTTTGTTTACAACGCAGGAAAAGACTCCCCCATCCGCCTGCGGACAGACCGTGGTTCTGACATCCACACCCCCACTCTCGAAGCTCATCTCAACACCAGCGAAGCGGTTCTTGCCGGTCCTCTGACCATCTACCAGGATGAAATTCTGGTACGTAGCGAAGAAGGTGGCTATTACAACTGGAAAGACAACCGCACCGCTGTCAGCAAAGTGCGAATCAAGATGCAGGGCCTGCTGATTCGCGGTTCCCGCATCGAATACAACACAGATATAGAGGGCAAGGAATACATCACCGTATATGATGCCTATGTCACCGTAGATGATGTTGAAAAGCCCTCTGCCTGGGTTGGCACGGGCACGCTCACCATTTATCCTGGTGACTATGGCCGGGTAACGCGTCTCAGCATTGCTACAGCTGAGAGTGATTACACCGTACCTGTTCTTGGCTGGTTCACTTTCTCACACTCCCTTAATCCCCGGGAGGGCTACCTGCCCGGTGGCGGTTCTCGTTCCCAATGGGGTGCCTATCTGGAAAACAGCTATGGCATCCTCTTCGGCAACCGCCGCACAGATGGCTTCATGCCCACGGCAGACTACCTGGCAACGCTCCACCTGGATTACCGAGTCCGACGCGGTCTGGCCTATGGTCTGGATCTGGAGGATATCGCCATGACTGACAAGCACGAGGACATGACGGGCTTCTCTGCTTATTTCCTTTCGGATGCCGACTCCTCCATCAACCCGACAGACACCCCCCGGGTTCCAATTGACAGACAGCGCTACCGCATTGCCCTGCAGGCATTGTGGGATGTCACACCGGAATCTGATCCGCACGCGAAGTGGCAGGTGGCCAGCAACATCAACATCCTCAGCGACCGCTACATGCTGCGCGATTTCTTCGAGGATGAAAGCCAGGTGAATGATAAACCGGACAACACCATCCGCCTTCTGCGCCGTACTGATACGACGCAGAGCATGATATACACCCGTTTTGCTCCGAATGACTACTACGAGACCAATGAACGACTCGAAGCATCATTCTACCGGGTTCGCTCTGCGATTGGCCAGACCGGTATCAATTACGAAACCAACAACTCCGCCAGCATCATGCGACAGTATCTCCCGCATGATGCACGCCTGGCTTACAAGGTCCAGATTGATAATCTCCGTGATAAAGACCTCAGGGATTACTACACCCGCCTGATGAACACGGAGAGTTATGTACGTGTCAATACCACGCACGAATTCACAACCAGTTTCACCGCTTTTGATTTCCTGAACATCACACCCAAGACGGGTGCTGCCTACACCGGGTACTACGACGTCGGCGGCATTGGTTCTGACAATCGTTTCCTCGGCTATGTCGGGTGCGACTTCAACATGAAGTTCTATAACCGCTACCCGGACTTCAAATGGAAGGACTTCGGGCTGGATGGCCTGAATCACCTGATTCAGCCCTATGCCACCTACTCACAGGGAACCATATCCTCCTCCAATAATCTGGTACCTCAGATTGACACCTGGTCCAGCCTGTGGAGTGGTTCCACCTCCCCCATGCCGCTGGATCTTGCAGGCTTCACCTCTGTTGACAGCTGGGGTAACTGGCATGTATGGCGCATGGGTATGAAGAACGTGCTGACCTCTCGTCTGGAAGATGACCGGATTCGCGTTCTGCTGTGGGACACCTTTGTTGACTACAATGTTGACAACCCCAACTCCGGGCATAACTTCTCCAACCTTTACAATATCATTAAATTCTATCCGTCCCGGAGACTGGAATTCTCCCTCCATTCCCAGACTCCGACCATCGACAACGGCGAAGGTTATACGGAATATGGAGCATCCATGCGGGTCGTTCCATGTGCCTGGCTCGAGACCTATCTTTCCTATCGCACCATTGCTGACCATCCGCTCCTTGAAGATTCCGAACAGATATTGTTGCGGACCAACATCCGGATTAACGAAAAATACACATTTGCTATTCAATGGCACTATGATATAGCTGATGGCAGATTCCCCATCCAGCAATATTCCCTGTTCCGGCATGTCGGGGCATGGTATATCGGCACCAACATCTATATGCGAGACAATGGCGGCAAGAAGGAAACAGGGTTCGGCATTTCGTTCACCCTGGGAGAAACGGCAACCACCATGCCCATTGACCTGATGTAAACCGATAAACCTTCATGAACTCTCGAAAAGCCTGCGTGTGATAACGCAGGCTTTTTTGCTGGAATGTTTCCATTGACAAAGCCATGAAAAACAGCTAAACTTCCCGCATGATTACGGGGATTCAGGAACATCTGCTTCTGGGTGGCGGACTTTCCCTGCTTGCGGGGCTCAGCACCGGAATCGGTGCCGCCCTGGCCTTGTTTTTCAGAAAGACGGATACACGCGTCCTCACCTTTGCTCTGGGTGCCAGTGCCGGTGTCATGGTCTACATTTCCTTCATGGAACTCCTGCCCTCTGCCAGCGATATGCTGGCAGAGAACGCCAGATGGATTACCACCCTGGCCTTCTTTGGCGGCATGGCTCTGGCATGCATGATTGACCGGCTTATTCCAGAGGATGAGAACCCGCATGAAGTTCCCGCGCCCGGATGCATCGACTGCGTTAAGGCGACCGGAGAATTTGCCGGCAATGCAAAACTGAAACGCTCGGCCCTGCTCTTTACCCTGGCTATTGCCATCCATAACTTTCCTGAAGGCATTGCCACCGTTGCCTCGGCCTTTGATGACACCGGCATTGCCACCTCTGTTGCCCTGGCCGTAGCCATCCACAACATACCGGAAGGAATCGCCGTTGCCCTGCCCCTGCTCTATGGCACAGGAAACCGCCGTAAGGCCTTCGGCTGGGCTCTGTTATCCGGTCTTGCAGAACCTCTTGGTGCTATGGTAGGCATGCTGATTCTGCTGCCATTCCTCAGCCCTGCGCTCCTGGCAGTACTCTTTGCGTGTGTGGCCGGCATCATGATTTACATATCCTTTGACGAACTGCTCCCCATGGCCGAGCGCTGGGGGCACCACCACCTGAGCATCTACGGCGTGACCACAGGCATGCTCATCATGGCCATGGTGCTCTGATACACAGCCGCATCACCATGCACCCGGTCTCCAGAATTCCCTGGCATGGGCAGCAGTAAGCCCCTGCATGCTCAGATAACGCGTACGAAGCAAAGCCGAAGAACGATGGCCCATATCCTCCTGTAAACGGGCAAAATCATGAAAGAATTTTGCATGATAACTGGCAAAAGTATGGCGCAGCACATCCTGCTGCCAGGGTATGATTCCCGCAGCATCCCGTAAGCGTCGCCAGCGGCGATTCCAGTCCGGAGGGCAAATCAAGCGCCGACACCGTGGCGATTCCCGTAGCCAGACACGTAATACCGGCTGAATCTGCACATGCCGGCAACCGCCCGTCTTTGAATGCACAGGGCGCAGACTCACAACAGATTCCTCCCAATCTATATCATCCCAGCTCAAGCGGGACACCTCTGCCGGCCGCACCCCGGCCCAAAGCATAAGCCCCAAGGGCGCCATGCAGGGTCTGTGCCGGGGTAGACGCACTATTTTAAGCAAACGTCGCAAGGCATCCCACGACAAGGGGCGCACCTCCTGTTCCTTCAGCACCGGCAGCTGAATAAGACTTACCGGGTTCGTCAAACACCATTCCTGCCTTCGGCAATATTCAAAAACACCATGCAGAATAGCCCTCACCTTATACCGTTGCCGCTCACTATTGGCCATAGATATAAGATGAGCGCATTCTGCGCGATTCATACTACACACGTTTCGCTCGGCCAGGCCTGGGGCAAGCCGCATCAATCGCGCGCAGACACTCCGTATTTCTGCCAGAGTGCGTGCACGCCTGCCTTTGCGGGCCTCGATGGATTCCCGCACTGCCTGCTCAAATTGAATAACAACATTATTCGACTTTTCCATCATTGAGAAAAGGCTCATAATCATTGATTTAATTTGATCTATATTAAGTTCCGTATTCGTTTTCATATCTTCTTTTCGAGGAGAGAAAATGGATTGTTAATCCGTCGTCAAGAAGAAAATCGCACCCGGAACACAATTTCAGGCAAAGCAACTGTTTATGAAAGGCATCCACACATTCAGCATCACAATTTATGCCAGGTAATCAACAACAGGCAGCACATTTACCGGCTCTCCATCATGAAATAACAAAACGCATTCAAGCTAAGCGGATTAACAATCCGCTACACTATATTCAACCTCCTGGAGCAATAATGAGAAAATCCTATACATTCCGCAGCACGAGAACCATGGATTCATACATGAACGAAATCATGAACGGGTGGGACCTCGATCGCACCTCCGTCATCAAACTCGCGCTTTATCTGTTCGCCATACACGCCCACCACAGCCGCAGGCGTAAGCTGGACTTATGGGAAATAGTCCATGAGCTGGAGGAACTGGCACCCTCTGATTTTCCCGACTACGCTGACTTTGCAGACTGATACTGCAGGCCACCCTCACTCCTCCTGCTGGGATTCGGACTTTTTCCTAAGCTGGGACATCTGGTATTCCTTCAGCTGTTTCTTCCACTCATACATGTGGATGCCACCGCTTTTAGCCACAAACTGGCCATCCGCAGTCACAATGCAGGCCGAAGGAAGCCCGAAACCTGAAAAATCTATACCAGGGATATCACTCGCAACGCTACCCATGACACCAGGGCACTTATACTTGTGCTCCTTCATATATGCCTTCACCGCAGCCTCATCCTCCTGCCCGAGTAGAATCAGCTCCATCTGAGCCGTACGCATCTTGCCATAATCCTTCAACAACTTGGGAACAATGAATTGGCACGGCACACACCAGCTGGCGGAACGAAGGAACATGTAGTATTTTGCCTTAAGATTAGGTTTCTTCTTCGTCAGGCAGCTTGCATTGGAAAGGACTTCAGCAACTACAGGCCGCTCAGAAGCAACAGCCTCCTCTGCCGCCCATACCGGCTGCGTCATAAACAAAAAAGACAGGGATACAGCAAGAGCGCGCAGATAATTCATAACGCGCGCACTATAGCATATTCTGAGGTTCAAGACAACGCAAATATCCTCACAAACCAATTTTTGGGGTCTGTCGCATTGCCTCAACAATCGCCCCCAACGAAGAATCGTCGTTTCGCCTGCGATAATGAAGTTATATGGTTGCCTGGAAACTGAAAATCGGAAAAAGCAGACTCCGGAAAGCTCATGAGGAGCTTTCCGGAGTCGTAAATGCTGGCTCTATGGAGTCAGCTGGCGGGTTTTAGCCCTTGCAGCAGCAGCAGATGCTGTCGCCCAGCTTCTTCATAGCTTCGGCAGCGCGGTTGGAGTAACCCCATTCGTTGTCGTACCAGCCGCAAACCTTCACCATGTTGCCGCCCACCACATAGGTGAAGCCGGCGTCGAAGATGCAGGAGTGGGGGTTGGAAACGATGTCCTGGAGAACAAGGTCCTCTTCGGAGTACTCGAGGATGCCCTTAAGCGGACCCTCGGCAGCTTCCTTCATGGCTGCGTTCACTTCCTCAACAGTCACGTCGCTCTTCAGCACGGCCACGAAGTCGGTCAGAGAACCGGTCGGGGTGGGCACGCGGAAGGAAGCGCCGTTAAGCAGACCCTTGAGCTGGGGAATCACCTCACCGATAGCCTTGGCAGCGCCAGTGGTGGTGGGGATGATGTTGATGGCAGCGGCGCGCATACGACGGGGATCGCTGTGCGGCAGGTCAAGGATGCGCTGGTCGTTGGTGTAAGAGTGGATGGTGCTCATCATACCCTTCTCGATGCCCCACTTATCGTTGAGAACCTTCACCATGGGGGAAAGGCAGTTAGTGGTGCAGGAAGCGTTGGACACGATGTTGTGCTTCTCGGCATCGTACTCGTTGTCGTTAATGCCAATGCAGAAAGTCAGGTCGGGGTTCTTGGCGGGAGCGGAGATAAGAACCTTCTTGGCGCCGGCCTTGATGTGACCCTCAGCCTTCTCACGAGCGGTGAAGAGACCGGTGGATTCAAGAACAACATCAACACCCAGCTCGGCCCAGGGAAGCTGATCCGGGCCCAGCATGCCGCCAACAATCTTGATGGGGTGGCCGTTCACAACAAGGTTGTCACCATCAACCTCGATGGTGCCCTTGAACTTGCCCTGCGTGGAGTCGTACTTAAGCAGGTGAGCGGTGGTAGCAATGGGGGTAAGGTCGTGAATAGCAACAACCTTCTCGAGCTCGGCCTGGGACATGGCGCGAAGCACATTGCGACCAATGCGACCGAAACCGTTAATAGCGTATTTAGCCATAATTGTAGGATAAATGGTTTTTAAGTTTAGACCCGCCCGGCCACCGGGCCTGGCAAGGCAAGAGTGAGTATATAGATTAAGGGCTCATCAGTCAATACAAATTTCCTTCAGTTTCCTAAAATTCGCACACTTTGAGAAGTGTAAAAACAAACGCGACACCGGAAAGCCCCAAAAAAGTCACCCAAGGTGCCCAAACTGCCCTGGCCCGGATGGGGTGTGGGGGGAAGGACGGCAATGAGCCCTTCCCCCGCTAGCCGTGATGAAACAGAAAAAGGGGGAAAATTGCACACTTTACCCTTGCGGCGGAATCCCGCGCACCCTGCGCCTTCCCTTCATCTCTGAACATGTCAGACATAGTCTCTTGACATCCTGCCTGAGCTGTGGCAATATCTGCCGCGTTCAATGGCTCCGTCGTTCAATGGATAGGACGAAGGTTTCCGGTACCTTAGATGTGGGTTCGATTCCCGCCGGGGCTATCAAGGCAGAATCTGCTCAATTGCAGATTCTGCCTTTTTTCTACTAAGCTATCAGTTTCAAGCATCAAGAACCACCAGTCCGGCTCCAGGATAAAAAATCCTAAAAAAAGGCTTGCATTCTGATGATGCATCATGTAATATCTCGCCGCACCCGTCAGGGATGCAGCACATGCGAAGTTAGCTCAGTGGTAGAGCACATCCTTCACACGGATGGGGTCATAAGTTCGAATCTTATACTTCGTATCCCGGAAAACCTTGCAGAAATGCAAGGTTTTTTTGTCCTTATAGCTACAAAATAAATTGCATCTTCTTCATTCAGGTGCTATACTCAAGTCAGGTATGAAGAGGTTTAAGATAGGATTGGTCGGACGTATCATAGCAGCCATGATTCTGGGCTTTCTGCTGGGCGATGTGCTGCCGCTGAAGGCAACCCGCGTATTTGTCACCTTCAATGCCCTGTTCGGGCAATTTCTGGGCTTCATCATCCCCCTGCTGATAGTCGGGCTCGTAGCCCCGGCGATTGCGGATATAGGGAAAAAGGCAGGTCGCATGCTGCTGGCAACCACACTGCTGGCCTACATAGCCACCCTGGTATCCGGCTTTGCCTCCTATTTCACCAGCATCAGCATCTTTCCGGAACTCATCGAAGCCGGAACCCTTGCTACCTCCCTTTTCCAGGAAAACAATGCCACCCCGTATTTCAGCATCGATATTCCCCCGCTGATGGGGGTCATGACCGCCTTGGTGCTTGCCTTTATCCTGGGGCTGGGCATGGCAAATGTACAAGGCGTTGCGCTGCACGGGGTATTCAATGACTTCCGCGAAATCATCTACCGCACCATTGCCAGAGTCATCATCCCTCTGCTGCCGCTCTTCATTTTCGGCATTGCACTCAACATGGCCTATTCAGGCCAGGCGGCTGCCGTCTTTACTGTATTCATCAAGATTATCGGTGTCATCTTTGTGCTGCACATCCTTATTCTCGTACTCCAGTACAGCATGGCCGGCTTGCTGAACAAACGCAACCCCTTCCCCCTTCTTTTCCGGATGCTTCCGGCCTATTTCACCGCCCTGGGCACACAATCCAGCGCCGCCACCATACCAGTAACCCTGCGCCAGACCATTGCCAACGGGGTCGATAAGGATGTAGCCGGCTTCGTTGTGCCCCTCTGTGCCACCATTCACCTCTCAGGCAGCACCCTTAAAATCGTAGCCTGCGCCATTGCGCTCATGATGATGCAGGGCACTGCTGTGGAATTCAGCCATATGGCCGGTTTTATTCTGATGCTGGGCGTGGTCATGGTCGCAGCCCCGGGTGTACCGGGCGGCGCTATCATGGCCGCACTGGGCGTACTGCAGAGCATGCTGGGCTTCGGCGAACAGGAACAGGCTCTCATGATTGCCCTTTACATCACCATGGATAACTTCGGCACCGCCTGCAATGTAACCGGCGACGGGGCCCTCGCCCTCATCATCAACAAGTTCTACAAAGGCTAAGTCAGCTCTTCCTGGCTCACTTTCTGTTTTTGTGGGATGCGCCGGAGGGAGGCCAGCAAAAGAACTCGGGGCGATTAGTCAATCCTGATGCTTGTACATTGTTTGGAGCACAGTCATCGTTTCCTGATCACTATACGAAGGCCGAACTATAAAGTCGGCAGTTATTCGAAAAATTCGAATAACTGCCTCCATCTTGTTACTTTTTGTTACCTTTTTTGGATTTAGGGTTACACTTTGTTACCATTTTTTCCGAGTACCCATCTTGTCATGTCAAATTGCAAATTAATGCTTGATTTCGCTAATTTTACTTACTCCAGCACCCCTGCAAGACCATGACCCGCACCCGGCAGACCAAGACTCCACTTCGAGCAAATCCTCGACTTTTGGCTAGTTTTGTGACATATTGGAGTCGTATCTAAACAACCAGCAAGAACAGCTTATACAAAAAGTCGCCGCTGGTAGAACCAAGGCGGCGACGATTTGCGGTATGAGTTACTGTTTATTTCGTTGGTTGAGGCATAATCTCACTCAGCGGGATTCGGAGGAATCCCATACCATGGTAGTCATTGGTCTCGCTGACATGGGCGGGCTCGTAGATGATGCCGATAGTTTCGTCATCGATGGGAGCAATGCAGGAGTACCCCCAGCATTCGCGCACATCGTACACCAAACCCTCGCTCCATGTCTTACCTTCATCCGTAGAGACATGGATGGTCATGTGATTGCGCAGCTTCGGCTTGGAATTCGGGTGAGAGTAAAGCATGATTCGGCCATACTTCTTGCTTTCCAGTGTAATCAGGGAAGCTTGGCAAGCGGGGTCATTGAGCGCTTTCTTATGAGTTTCATGCTCTTGCCAAGTCTTACCGAAGTCTCGGGTGATATACACCGCACGCTTCCCTTGGAATGTCTCGTTGCGGCAGGAGAGCATTAACGCACCATCGGCAAGTTCCACCACCTGACATTCAGAGGTGAACATGGGGACACCTGTGCCATACGTCCATGTCAGGCCTCCATCCTTGGAGTAGCAAATTGTACTGCGACCTCGCGGATTTGCTCCGTTCTGCCATATCTGGGCGGGGAATACGAGAACGCCCTTGCTTGTGGTGATACCGCAACCGGGGCCAGCCAGAATAAGATTCCATTCGCGATTCTTAATCTGCGTAGTGACGTTGATGTTCTTACTCCAGGTCTTGCCATCGTCATCGCTGTATACCATCTCCCATTGCCCGGTGGTATCGGGGTTGAAACCTTGGCTCGAATTAAAAATACAGGGATTCTTATCGAAGTGAGTGGCAAGTGCCTGTACCCAGATGCGTCCGGTAGTGCTGTCTTGCAGAATGCAGGGGTCGCCGCATCCGTTTCCTTTACCGAATCCGGCATCCATTGCCACATAAGGTTCGCTCCATGTCATACCTCCATCTTCGGAACGGACAACGGCCACGTCAATATCAGCAGTCAGGTCGAGATGATTAGCGTAGCGGGCATCGAAGCATGCCAGCAATGTACCCTTGTTGGTGCGAATCATGCCGGGGATGCGGTAAGTGATGCAATCTCTATCACCCTCGGAAATGGTAGCCACCTTGGCATCCGGGACAGCCACGAGATAACCAACTCTCTGGGTGACGCTCTGGCTGGGAATCTTGCAGTCCTTACCGCCAACAGTTAATCCCTGAACTTCAACAGTGATATTGCTGCCAACTTTTACGCCGGGAGCGGGAGTAACATCCACCCAGAATTCCGTTTCACCGGGAGAGAGCGGCTCGGAAGTGCTGACTGCCACCGAGCCATCAGAAGCCGGGGTGGCGGCACCATACACTTTCCCCTTGCGGAACTTCATTCCAATAGTGCCATCTACGGAGCGGTCGGAAATGCCGGAGCGCAATGTCACCTTGGAAACAGCATTTGCCGGAGTGATTTTGAGCTTAAACGCATCAATGGATACGGGATTAGCGGCTCCAACAGTTGTCAGCTTATAACTGAAAATGGGATTGATGGGCGCACGCAGCAGAATAGGCTGAGCTCCCGTATTGCACAGCTCTGCAGAACTGAACCGCATATCTCCTACAAACAGCTCCAAGTCGTCTATCAACGCGCCACCTGCCTCCGCGCTGGAGCAGACCAGCTTTACCGCTGTTGTTCCTGCGGGCAAAATCACTCTTGCCTGATGTGCATATTCTTTCACGGCAGCGGGTTGATTACCTTGCACGACTACATCGCCAGCAGGCGTTACAGCTACTACCTGAAGCCGGAAATTGCCGTTAGCTGTCCACCGCTGCACCCAGAATGTCAGCTGAGCAACGTCTTTCAAAGGTTCGGGGAGAGCCAACTTCACGGTACGCTCCGCACCACCTTTGATGAGCAAGTACTGAGCCCCGGTTCGAGCATCGCCTTGAAAGATTTCGGCATGACCGGGTTCCGCCACCAACTCGCCATAAGCCGTGCTTACCGAAGAAATAGCACCGGCAGACATAGTCTCAAAACTTTCAGAAGCGACCACAATGCCGCTTGCCAGAAGAGGGAAAAGATATTTGTAGAACATGGTACTATTATGTACTTTGTGCGTTTTTTTGCAAGCTCAAAATCCCTAAAGACACACTTTGAGATTCGTTTACATTAAGGGATATGGTACAAGAACAACATAACTTTTTCCAGACATGCTCTTCTGTGCTTGTGCGCCTCATTTACCGCAGGGGCTTGGGCTGTAGATACGGCGGAACGACATCCTATTTACGATGCAACTACGCCACGCATCCCGATTATTCAGCCCAAGGCTACAAAGCTGGCTATTACCACAGCCACAGATAAAAGGCTCACGGTTGGTTCAGCCTATCCTTTCCATCAGGAAATTACCCCTGAAGCTATGAAATTGCAGGGATGGCGAGGTGAGCGTTGCAGCGGTCAGCTGGCAATATCGACAGAATACAATTCTGCTCGCATTTCGGTTCGTTGCACTCCGCTGTCTCAGAACGGCGAGGAAATCCCCGCCTCCGTGAGAATGATTAGCTATGTGGAAGCTGGCGGCACCTATACAACCGCGTCAGCACTCCGGATATCACCTCTCCTGTCTTGCATGGTCGTGGCATCTCGTGTACACTGTTCCACCACGGATGCAGCCTAAATCGTACATCGCCATTGATCTCAAATCTTTCTACGCCTCTGT
>JAEIGA010000964.1_pt1 | contig 43234 bp, 51 predicted proteins | sample 9270691 | NCBI WGS metagenome assembly JAEIGA01 (sample SAMN17057246, study PRJNA624740) | gut metagenome | biome: biome; isolation source: fecal sample | host: Bos grunniens | place: China: Xizang | collected 2019
ATTAGTTTTATTAAATTTTTCTGTTCAGAAGAAATGGTTAATGAATTTCAAAATCTTAATGGTAATGTAGAACTCATTTTTGAAATTGATATTAATGAATATAATGGTGTTTATAGCCCCCAATGTAATATTGTAGCATGGGAAATTACGCCAAAAGAAGAAATTGAAAATGATTTTGATTGGGATAGTATTTTTGTATGAGTAGAGCATTTAAATATAATAAAAAAGAAAAGAAAAAAACAAAGGCAGGAATGAAATTACCTTTGTATTGTCCAAAATGTAAAACCCCAATTCCAGAAAGTATTTATGATCGTGAAGATTATGGAATTGATTATCAGTGTCCAATGTGTGGAACATTATGTTTTGAAGATTTGAAGAAATTATTAAGCATGAATAGAGTAATATAAAGATTGACAAATTTTGATTTTTGTGGTATAATAACAATTACAAAAATCAAAATTTGTTTAAGGAGGTATATATGCATTCACAGAATTTAATTAATGAAATTACAAAATTACAAACATATAAAATTTCAGAAAATGATCCTATTATTTTAGTTGATCGTTCAGAAGTTATAACAATAATTCTTGAATATTTCATGCAACACAACTTAAACAATTCTCAATCTTTTAGTTTTATTATAGGTGATTAATATGATAGATTTGACAAGTGCTTATATTATAGAACGAAAAGGAAAGATTATTAAAGAAGAAATGATTTATGGCGAAGGTCTTTTTCATACCATTAAACTCATTGCTTATCAAGGAAAAATTTATTGGTTAAATAAACATAATGGTGTAATAATGGAGTGTATTTATTGTGGCAACGAAACCAGTGAAACATGATTGGGTAGAAATTAAAAAGAAATATAAAATTCATTCTACTCAAAAATCTCAGCAAATGATGCGAATTTATAAAACACCAAAAGCGTTTGAGGAAGCAGTTGATAGAAATCCATATTTTATGATGATTATCTATTTAAACAAAAATTTTCAAGCTGCCGATGAAATCATTTTACGTTTTTATGCAAAACTCAAAGTCAGTTTAGAAAGATGCGTATGGGTATGTTGGATGTTCTTAAAAAAACATGAATCTGAAGGACATACAGTCATGAGTGCATCTGCACTGGCAAGATTAGTTTATAATAAATATCCTGAATTAATGGTTTATGTTGTAGATGCTGTTAAAAATCTTATGTTTTATTATGATGAAAAAGAAAAAACGGTTGCATTATATGAAACATGGCGCAATGAATTAACTATTGCAAAAGATATTCAAAAAAGAGTAAAACATCCTGTTAATTCTGAAATGGATTGGGAAAATTATAAAGTCATTGATGATATGGAATTAACAGAGGAACAGTTAAATTTATTACGCACTATTAATGAGCAAAGCATTGTTATGCTAAATGGTCCTGCTGGTACAGGTAAAACTGCAACAACAAAAGCTCTTATTAAAATGCTTGATGATAATGGTTATAGTTACACTTTACTTGCGCCAACTGGAATTGCAGCAAAAAGATTGCGACAGTCTACTGGTAAAGACGCAAAAACAATACATATGCATTTAGCACGAAGAGAAAGTATTGGTGATTTTCTAATTATTGACGAATGTTCAATGATTAGCGTTAATTTGCTTGGATTATTATTTCGCAATTCATTAGAAGAACACACAAAGATTGTAATGATCTGTGATGAAGCTCAGTTGGCTTCTATATCATGCGGAAATATTGTACAAGATATTATTGATAGTAACATTATGCCAATTATTAATCTTACAAAAGTATTCCGTTATGGTATTGGCGGTATTGCAACTGTTGCAACGGACATTAGAACTGGAAAACCTTTGCGTAACGATATGTCTTTTGATGATTATGAATTTGTACCAATTTCAGAAGACCCATTAACAGATGTTTTAACAGTTTACGATAATGCCAGACAACATTATAAGCCAGATGATATTATGATTCTTTCGCCATTCAATGTAAGAGCAGTTGGAACATATAGCATCAACTCTGCCATACAAAAAAAATATAATCCAAATCCTAAAATGTTTTCTTATAAAAGACAAGGCGAAGAAATAGAATTCAGAATTGGAGATCGTGTTGTTAATACAGAAAACAATTATCACATGTGTGGTGAAGATGAAGATATTCCAGTTATGAATGGAGATATTGGAACAATTTTAAATTTTGATGGCGTAAATACAACGGTCCAATTTGATACAGGTAAAGCATATTTGGAAAAAGGCGATATGTATAAGATGCTTTTAGCAAATGCAATTTCTGTACATAAAAGCCAAGGCAATCAGGCAAAATGTGTGATTGTTGTAATTGATCGTTCTCATGGTTTCTTTCTAAATAGAAATATAGAATATGTTGCAGTATCAAGAGCGCAAGAAAAACTTATTATTGTTGGTAGTCTTTATACTATTAATGAAGCTTTAAAAATTCAGCAAGAGAAAAATCGTCAGACAAATTTGGGCGCAATGCTGTTAACATCAGACCTTGAAAATACAACATTTAGATTTTAAATCCCTTTATTAAGGAAGTTAAACACAATACGTTGTAATTCCCAATTATATATAGCCTCCGTATTTGGAGGCTAAATTTTTCAGAATAAAGGAGTAGAGGAATGAAGATTGTTTTATATTCAACACATTGTCCTCAATGTAATGTATTAACAGAATTGCTTAATGCAAAAAATTTAGAGTTTGAGCTTAATGATAACATTGAGGAAATGAAAAAGTTAAAATTCAAAAGTTCGCCAATGTTACAAGTAGATGATAAAATAATGAATTTTAAGGAAGCGTATCAATGGGCTAAAGGTTATAATGTATGAGTGTAGAAACATATAAAAATCAATATAAAAAATATATTAATTTTATTAACAAATACAGAAAAGCAAGTAATGCTGCTTCTGGTAGCGAAGTTGATTCTAACGCAAATGTAGAAAATAAAAATATTACAACATGCACAGGTGAATTATTTAAAAGAGAAGCCATTGGCACAAATCGGCTTCTTATGATTAACAAACTTGAAGAACTTTATGGTGATTATGGTAAAGAACTGGCAGAAGAATATATTCGTCAATTAGAATCTCATGAAATTTATAAGCATGACGAAACAAGTATTTATCCTTATTGTGTAAGTATCACAATGTACCCTTATTTATTTCATGGACTTTCCACTATTGGTGGAATTTCAAATGCTCCTAAAAATTTAGATAGCTTTTGTGGTAGTTTTATTAATTTAGTTTTTGCTATCGCTTCTCAATTTGCTGGGGCAGTTGCTACTCCTGAATTTTTAATGTATCTTGATTATTTTATTCGTAAAGAATATGGAGATAGTTATTATCAAAGATATGATGAAGTTGTTGGAAATCGAACTATTGAAAAGTCTTTGGAATCTAAATTTCAGCAGATCGTTTATAGTTTAAATCAACCAGCAGCAGCAAGAAATTTTCAGTCAGTCTTCTGGAATTTGGCGTATTTCGATAAACCATACTTTGATGGTATGTTTGAAACTTTTGTCTTTCCAGATGGAACAGAGCCTAAATGGGAATCTGTTAATTGGCTACAAAAGAAATTTATGAAATGGTTTAATCAGGAAAGACTAAGAAAAATTTTAACATTTCCAGTTGAAACTGTTAATCTTCTTAATGATGGAACAGATTTTATTGATAAAGAATGGGCAAATTTTGCTGCAACAATGTGGTCAGAAGGTCATTCATTCTTTCTTTATACAAGTGATAGTGTAGATAGTCTGGCTTCATGTTGTAGATTAAAAAATGAGATTCAAGAAAATACATTCTCTTATACTCTTGGTGCTGGCGGAGTTTCTACTGGTTCTAAAGGTGTAATTACAATTAATGTTAATCGTTTTGTTCAAAATGTGAAAAAGAAATATGGAACAAATTTTTCTTTTGATGTTCTTTCCAATGAAATGCAATATCAAGTTGCTAAGATTCATAAATATCTTATTGCATTTAATGAAATTATGAAAGACAACTTTAACGCAAAAATGCTTCCAGTATATGACGCAGGATATATTTCTCTTAATAAGCAATATTTAACACTTGGTATTAATGGTTTTGTAGAAGGGGCAGAATTTTTAGGAATTGAACCCGGCGTTAATGCGGAATATTTCAAATATGGTGAAGCTATTCTTAAGCCAATTTATACGCAAAATAAATTAGATCGTACTGAAGAATTAATGTTTAATACTGAATGTGTGCCTAAAATGTGTGGGTACTAAGTAAGATAATCCATAACTTACTTATAGAAAACTTTTTCTAATTGACTTAGAAGTCCAGAAGTGGATGATAAGGGGCAAGTTTAAATACAGCCTGAACGACTAAATGAAAAAGAACCATAGGAAATTATATGGTTATGCGATAGTCTGAACTCATATATAACAAAAGAAGTATGAGAATTATAATGAAAATTATAATCGCCTGATATATAAAATAAATATAGAAAGGAGGATATAAAGTGCAATGTGATATTTGTGGTCGCACAGACCAAGAATGTAAAATTAGAACTATTAAAAAAATAAATCTTTGTCCAAAACATTTAACACAATATTATCGTCATAATACATTCTTAAAAGAAACAATATATGAGCCAAATGAATATGTGTATTATAATAATTATGCAGAAATTATTCTAAAAGATAAAAATTGTGTTGAAGTTGCAAGATGTAAAATTGATTTAGATGATATTGAAAAATGTAAAAAATATAAATGGCATTTAAGAAAAGTGCATAAAAATCAATATGCCATTGCAACAATAAAAGGAAGTAAAGATATAAAAGTTCATTTACATAGATTAATATTAAATTACGATGGTGAGCAAGACGTAGATCATATTAATGGAGATGGATTAGATAATCGTAAAAGCAATTTAAGAATTGTGTCACGTTCTTTAAATATTTTAAATATGTATGGAATACGTGGAATTAAAAAAGTTCCATCTGGCAAATACCAAGCCACAATAATGAAAGATTATAAATGTATATATTTGGGAACTTTTGACACTTATGAGCAAGCTGTCGAAGTAAGATTAAATGCAGAAAAACAATTTTTTAAAAATTAAAAATATATCAGGTCATAAAAGCAACAGAATTGGCAGAAAATCTTGGTGTTAAGAATGCAAAATGGGATAAAGAAGATGGTTACTTTGTTCCAAGGAAATGTTATAATAGTTACTTCTATATTGTCGAAAACGAAGAAACAAATCTCATTGATAAATTTATTCTTCATGGAAAGAGATTGACCAAATATCTTGATGGCGGTTCTGCGCTTCATGCAAATCTGGAAGAGCATTTAACCAAAGATCAATACATGAATTTAATGCAAACGGCAATTAAGACTGGATGCAGTTATTTCACATTTAATATTCCTAATACAATTTGCAATGATTGCGGTCATATTAGTAAACATAAGCTTAATAACTGTCCTAAATGTGGCAGCGTTAATCTGGACTATGCAACAAGAGTTATTGGTTATTTAAAACGCATTTCTAATTTCTCTGAAGCAAGACAAATTGAAGCTTCACATAGAGTATATCATAAACAAGAAGAAAGCATCCCTCATTTACTATGAAAAAATTAAAATATACACATTATAACATTGTTTTTCAAGAAGTGCCAAATGAAACAACATTAGTTTTTAACATAAGTGGATGCCCCTATAAATGCGAAGATTGTCATAGCACTTACTTATGGGAATATAAAGGTAAATTTCTATTAGAAAATATCAATGAAATTCTATCAAATTATAAAAATTTTATAACATGTGTATGTTTTATGGGGGGGGATCAAAACTCTCTGGAATTATATAATTTATTAAGAATTTGTCAAGAATTTGAATTAAAGACTTGTTTATATACTGGCAAGGATTTTAATTCTTTAGAAGAAATTTATGCGTTGCCTTATTTTAATTATTTAAATTTTATAAAAACTGGACATTATGATAAAAATTTGGGTGGATTAAATAATCCAACAACAAATCAACGATTTTATAAAATTGAATATGGTAGACTAATTGATATCACTGAAACATTTCAGAAAAAATACTATTGACTTTTGCATTTATTTGTGTTATAATATACGAGCAAAAGCAAAAGAAAACAAAACAAGGACAAAAAGGAGATTAAAAGAATGAAGATTGATGTTTATCTTGGCAAGCCTCTGTATGAAAAGCGTATTGGTACTATTGATATGGGTGATCATCAATATTGGAATTGTATAGTTCCACGTAAAGGCGATGTAATTTCTTTGAATGAAAAAGAATACAAAGTAAAAATGGTACATCTTGATTTTGACGAAGATACTCATAGTCTTTTTGTCGAAGAATATATATGGGGAGATTAACTTATGACAGATATCAATGATGTTATTCAGAAAAACAAGGAACTTATTGACATTGTTTCAAAATATACGCAATCTGAATGGTATAGCGTATTTGTATCAATGCTTCTAAGTCAAAAAGGCATAGCTCTTGATGATACTTATTATAAAATTCATAATGCACTCAATGATGCATTCGCAATTTCAACAGTAAAAAAGAGATATGAAGAACAAGAACAGCATGGGAGGATATGGAAATGAATATGGATAATCTGAATATTACAATTACTTTTGGCGATGAAGATTGCAACGATAAGATTGATGAAGAATATATGGAAGACGAAGATTTTTTTGAAGATGTTGCAATTGAAGATGTTCAGTTTCATGGTAACACAACGATTGTTTTTTGGGACGATGGCTCTGTAACAACTGTATGTGAAGGTTCAGATAAAGAGAAGGGATTAGCAATGGCAATTCTTAAGCGTATTGCTGGTAACGATGAAAGTTATCGTGATGTGTTTGAGGAATTTTGCGAATGAAGGTTTATTTGGCTGGTCCAATTTTTACATATGGCGATTTGCTTAGAAATACTGAATGGGCAAAAAAGATAAGAGATGCAATTCCGGGAATTGATCTTTATAGCCCTGTTGAAAATACAGATATTAATGGTGTTGAAGGTAAAAAGAAATTTGCTGGTTCACAAGAAATTGCTAACGGAGACAATATTCGATTAAATAACACAGACATTCTTGTGGCTTGTATTGATGGAGATGTTCTTCCGTCTGGAACTTGTGCAGAGATTGGAAAATTCCATGAAAAAATTGAACGTGGCGATCATAAATATATGATTGGAATTTGTACAGATAATCGCCAATGTCATTTAACTCATAGCATTGAAAAAGATATGGGTGGTTATTCAAGAGCAGGAGAAAGTCAATATTCTTATCATAATCTTTATGTAACAGGTCTTTTAAATCAATGCGGTGGTATTACTTATACAATCGAAGAAGTCATTGAATTTTTGCTAAGTAAGGTTGGTGAATTTGATTGATTTACGGCATTAAAGAAAAGCCCCCTATTTCACAACTACTTTTATTTAGTCTCCAACTGCTTCTATCTGTTTTTGTAGCTTCTGTACTTATTGCAAACATTTGTGGTGTGGCTGTCAGTGGAGCATTGTTTGGAGCAGGAACGGCAACTCTTATTTATCTGCTTGTCACTGGATATAATTCTCCTATGTATATTTCCAACAGCGGCGCATTTGTAGCTCCTGTATTGATGGCGTTAGGAATGGGAGGATATAAAGCCGTTGCTATTGGCGGTTTAACAACTTGTATTGTTTATTGTTTATTTGGTTTGATTTTTAGATATATTGCAGTTGAAAAAATTTATAAAGTATTTCCTAAAGCTCTCATTGGCGCAATTACAATGGTGATTGGAATTACTTTAATGGGATTTATTCAAACATATATTCAAATTAACAACGAAATCAATCTTTATGGAATTAGTATTGCTTTAATTACAGCTTTGTCTATTGCAATTATTAGCCATTATGCAAAAGGGATTTGGAAAATTCTGCCATTTCTTTGTGGAACTCTTGTTGGATATATAATTTCAGTAATTCTTACTATTACTGGTAAATGTAATCTTATTGATTTTAGCGTCTTTAAAGATATGAAACTTTTCTCATTTGCTGATCTTGCATTTACACATTGGAATAATACAAGTTTTAGTATTATGTCTATTATTGTTATCTATATTGCATATACAGTTAGTGCAATGATGGAATGTCTCAGTGATCATGCAGCCCTTGGTGGAATTATTGGAACTGATCTTTATAAACATCCCGGTATTGGACGTATCTTTATTGGTGAAGGTTTGGCAAATCTTAGCAGTTCACTTCTTGGTGGATTGGGCGCATGTTCTTATGGTGAAGGTGTTGCTTGTGTAGGATTTTCAAGAGTTGCTTCTTCGATGGTTACTGGTATGGCGGCTCTTATGATGGTATTGCTTGCATTCTTTAATCCTGTTCAAGTATTTATTAACTCTATTCCGTCTTGTGTATTTGGTGGAGCGGCAATTATTCTTTATGGATTTATCGCTTGTAGTGGCGTTAAAATGCTTCAGGGAGTAGACCTTAATAATCAGAAAAATCTTGTAATTGTTTCCAGTGTATTGTCTATTGGTATTAGTGGAATTGCAATTGGTGGTCAAAACTTTGCTATCAGTGGAACAGCGTTGGCTCTAATTGTCGGCATTATCTTTAATCTTATTCTTAAAGAAAAAGAAAATGTTTAAGAAAATTATATGTTTTTTATTCGGTCATACTCCAAGTAAATATGTTACTGTTATTGAAAATGGCGTTAAATATAAAATATGTATGAGATGTAAAATACTATATAAGGAGCAATAAATGATTTCTAAAAATGAAATTTCATTTTTCAATATGGAAGATGCTTTGTCAACTACACGAATTCTTCTAAGAAACGATTATGTTGTAATGTTGTCTCAAGAAGAAAATCTTTGGATTGTTAATTATGAATGGTCGCCCACTTGTAATCGAAACGATGTAGTGTTTATGTCCAGAGATGAATTTGAAGATGAATTTTTCAATATTAAAAAGGATGAAGAAGAATGAGTGAATGTTTAAATGATAATGAAGTCAATCCATCTTTTAAAAAAAAGAATTTAAACATTGATATTCTTTATCATAATCCCGATTTAATTCCTATTAAAATTGTAGAAAATGGAGACTGGATTGATCTTAGGGCGGCAGAAGAATATCATCTTTATCCTAATCAATTTATTCTAATTAATCTTGGAATTTCAATGAAACTTCCAGAAAATTATGAAGCCCATATCGTTCCACGTTCTTCAACATTTAAAACATGGGGTTTAATTCAAACTAATGGAGTAGGAATTATTGATAGTTCATATTGTGGCGAAAACGATATTTGGATGATGCCAGTTTATTCAACAAAAATTACACATATTTATGTGAATGATCGTATTTGTCAATTTAGACTTGTAGAAAAAATGCCAAGAAATATTAATTTTAATGCAGTTGATAATTTAAACACTGAAGATCGTGGCGGTTTTGGTAGCACAGGAACAAATTAAATTAAAAAATAAAAAAAAGAGAGAATGGAAAAATCCATTCTCTCTTTTTTTTATTTTTTAATCACCATATAATTCGTATAAAACAACATAATAGTTATCTGGCGTAGCAGATGCAGAACTTCTTAATAATGTACAACGTGGACGATATAATCCAGTTAAAGAACTTACGTTAACAGTAATCCATTCGTCATTGCCATAACTTGTATTTTCAACATATGTACCTTGATTCCATGCAGTAGTAGCGGCATCAGAATTCTGTTCCAAAACATTAACAGAAGTTTTATATGTTCCTCCTGTTGAAACAAAGAATTTAACATGAAAATGTAATGTGTCAATATTCGTTACGTCAATAGCATTTGTTGTAAACATACTACCATTAGAAGCATTTCTATTATTATAAAATGTTAAATTATCAGCATTTCTTTCAATTACATAATTATTTCCACCATTACAATCCCATCCACCAGTTAAAGCAGAACATTCATCTCCGTTATCATACATATAAACTCTTGTTGTATGCCATGCTCCGTTAGAATAAACTAATGCACCAGCAGTTACCCATGTACCACTTAAATAAATTCTAACACCAACAATATAAATCATTGCGACACTATCTTTAGACAAATTCATTGCACCATCGCTATAACTGCTTGTTCTAAGCCATGCTAATCCTTGTGTTGGAGAAGAAGGCTGATTATATTGCATTACCCATCCAGTAACAGTAGCATTTGTATTAATCCAAACAGTATTTTCTTTTGCATTTGAAGGTTGTGTTGTTCCAGTTACAACGGTAACTTTCGCTCCACCTCCGCCCCCACCAGTCATATTCATTATCATATTATTTTTTCCTCCAATTTATCTTAAAATAACATATTGAACAGAAAGACTTGAAGACGGAATATCATCACACGTAAAGGTTAAAGCATTAGAACTTTGTCCCGTACAACGAATATTGCATTCTACATAATCAGGATAAGAAGAAGGGTCAGGAGATACAAAAAGCACACTACCAGAATCCACACCGGGCGCAGATACAGTTTGTGTATTATATTGACTCCAACTTGTAGTTAATGTTACTGTACCAGTTGCATAAGTTGCTCCGGGAGTAATTTGCGCTTGTGTAATTTGACCACTTAAGCGATTGGTAGGCCAACTACCAGTAACTTGATCAACAGTTGTTTCAGGATGCAGAATATCATAATCTGCCCCATTATATCTTTTTAATTTAATATCGTAATTTGATGCCATAAATTATCCTCTCTATGTTATTGTTTCAAAAACAATTAAACCAGTATAAGGCGTTGAAACATCGTTCTGATTTTCAATTTTCGCCCTTTTTACATTAAACATTAAACTCCAATATGTACCACTTACAGGAGTAACATTAGAATTAGTAGCTTTAGCAACCCATAAAGCATTATTATAATGCACAACATTATATTGATAATAAGTTATAACATTATTCCATTGACCAATATAAGTAGTTCCAATTCCGGGCGCACCTGTAGCTCCACGAATTTCTAATTTAACCCAAGGACCTTCAATATATAAATTGCTTGTTGATAATATATTACCAGTATTTAAAGTTCCACCTTGAATGATCACACCATTATTTGTGCTGTTAGACGGAGTAACAGCTATATCAATAATTAAAGAGACTGGACCAGAAGCCATTGGCGGAGTTTCTATAGATGGAGTATCACTAATATACATATATACATCATTATTGTATAAAACTAAATTATATTTTTCATATGTAGTTTGACTATCCCAAGGTCCTAAATAGATCAAATTATCAATAAAATCTTGAATATCTATTAAGCAATTTGCTAAAAAATCGGTAACATTAGTATAAAAATTATTTTCTAATGTTTCCAATTTTCCACTTAAAGTATTAACAACATCGGCAACTAATTTTTTATCATTTAATTGATTATTATCTAAAATACTAAACGCATTGTTATAATTGCCATTTAAAAATCTATTTACATACTGATTTTTTAAATTTACGTCACCAATATGAATGTCTTGTACTCTATTCATATTAATCACCTATTAAACTACTTGCTCAAGCCATAAACTACCAGTTGTTAATCCTGTAGGCTGTACAGTACCAAATGGATAAATTTGCTGAGATGATCTATAAATTAATACCCAATACGCCGAATTATCAGTTGGAGCTTGATTATTATTTTGCGCTATACATGCCCAAACCGCATCATTATAAGTAACCACATCATCAATATAATAAGTTTCGCTGGAACTCCAATTAAATCTAAATGACATAGTTGTACCAGATGCACCTTGCGTTCCACGCACAGTTAACGGTCTCCAATAAGAAGTATTGGTAACAACAATATTATATGCAGAATTTGCAATACATAAATATAACCCATATACGCCATCGACGTTAGCGGTTACAAAGTTATTCTTTTGATACGTTGTTACATTATTCCAATCTCCTTTATAAGAAAATTGATTAACCACATTTTCCCAATTTGTTTGTAAACCAGAAATATACGGGGCAATATCACTACTATAAAAACGCTCAAGCGCTACACACGTATCTAATAGTGTATTAATTTTTTCTGCATCCAAAATTTTTTGATTACCATTTGTAAGCTGCGCTAAATATGATTGTGCAGTAGACATATCGCCATTACGCATAGCTGCTTGATAACCATTAATTGCCGCCGCATCTGTAGCAACCATATTCAACATAGTTACAAAGGTTTGTATAGAATCAGGAAAGCTTGTATATTGTAAATCGCTATATGTAACGCTCATATATTGTTCCTTTCTTTATATAATTGGATAAAAAGGATAAAACCTACTCAGATTCCAAGTTTGTACACCGTCTACTGCAAGAGGGATATTTACACTTTGAATCATATATTCTTTACTTGTTTTATCTCCGCTTAAATTTGTATAAGAAACTTTTAAATTTACATCTGCCCAATAAATTGGAATCGTTGTTAAATTAATTGTATCATTTAATCTACAATGATTGTATATCTCAAATTTTGCTCTTTCTAAAGCCAAATCATCAGAGACGATATTTTCATATTCTTCTCCGCTTAAAACAAGAGCAATCCTTCCAATTGTTCCACCAACATAAAACGGGCTTTCTGGATTATCATCTTCATAAGTAGCATGAGCTTGTAAACCACCAAGATAACGCCAACAGCTATCTGTCGCATCATATGAAAATGTTAAATATTCATCGGCAGGAAGATAAGTTATATTATTATCACTATAATCTTTAATTATTAATGTTTCATCATTAAAATAAATATAAATACCACTACTACTTGTAATAGCAGACGGCAAAGATAAAGCAGTAATAATATAATCCGCTAATTCTGTTAATGCACTCCATGTAGGCTCAATAATATTATCAGTTACAAGTGTCATAGTAGAATCGCTAAAATCTTCTGTGTCATGCACTCTGCCCCATACCTCAATAAAATTTTTAACATTTTCAAAATCAATAGATAAATTCTCTTGAATTAAATTATTTTCCCAAATTTCTTCTGTAATAATAACAGGATCATCTACACCAGATGGAATTTTTTCATAATGAAATACACCATCTACATCAAAATATATTTGATAATTAGGTAAAATATCTCTTAATGCCGCCAAAATTTCATACCAAGTTGCGCCCTGTTCAAATTGCATATCGTAAGGCACATCTTGAATTACACCATCGGTATTTTGACATTCACGAATAACATAACGATTAAATCCACATTCTTGTAAAACAGCAATCATAACTTCTCTAACATTACTGCCAACAGGAATTAATGTAAACTGATCACTACCAATACCAGTAATATACCCATTCCTCAAACCAGTCATTTTCGCCATTAAATCAACGCCATGAAAAGACATTGTTCTTGTACTAACATCGTACATAAAACTTGGCTGGTTAATTAGAAAAATACCAGTATTAGTCCAAACAATTTCTCCTGTTTTTAAATCTTCAACACCAATATAAATTTGAAAATATTTATCCAGCCAAATTTTTCCGCCAGCTTCTACATTAAAAGATGAATCTGTTACAACAAAGTTTACAGAACATGTACGTCTAATATCGCTATTTGCATTAATATCAATAGACCCATCAATGCAACGCCCCTCTAAACTATCTACAGTAAAAAAATTAAAATCTAATAAATTAACTTGAATATATCTATTGCGAATTGATTGATTAGCAACGGCGTATTGTTCTGCTTCAATTAAGAAACTCATATTTGCGACTCCGTTAATAATCCAGTGTTATACAGATCGCTATTGCTATTTGCATCGCCAATTTCTGTCCAACTGGCATTTAAATTCATAAGCTTCAATCCAGAATCTTTTTCATAAGAAACGGCAGGATTATCAGTTATCATCATTAACCAATAATTTCCGTTCCAATCTTTTAAAATTTTAGCCTTTTTATTTGTTAAGAAATCTAAAAGCCTTTCTCTTTTTTCTGCTGTCGCCAATTTATCGAGAACTTTAGTCTCAAAAAAATCATCGTTTAAAATATCACCAGCGACAGAACCCGTATTATAATTTAATAATGCGTTTGATACAATAACTGGATATTTTCTTCCAAGAGGCTCAAAAACTCCAACTTTTTGCACCCTGTTCATTGTTCCATAACTAACGCCAGTATAAAATCTATAAATAGTATTGAAGTCGCAAATAAATACGCCATCAAATTTAGAATCAATTGTATTGGTAATATACTCACCCTCAATACCTTCAGCAACAGGTACAAAAGCATATTCATATGTTACACCATTTTGATTCAAATAATCATTTACAGTAAAAGATAAATTCTCTCCAAAATCTGAAGTAGAAATATAAGTTAATGTAGTCCAATTATATTCATTAATTTTACGGCGTTTAATTCTAATGCCATCAATATTGTCCATAATATAATCTACATTACCAGCATTTAATGTTCCATTAAAATTAGCGTCCATAACAGTTAAATAATCCCACGTTGTTGGTTCTGTAGAAGAATATGGAGAAGCTACGTCATTAGTTATATACCAATGTGAAAATATACCATTTGTTAATTTAACACTATTATAAGCAGATTGTCTTAAAGGAGATGGATTTAAAGCATTTTCGTCACAACAAAAATCATATCCTAATATTCCAATCATCTTAATCTCCTATAATAAATAATTTCATTTTTAAAAATGATCTTTTACTATTTTCGCCAGTAACCACAGTTTGATTGCAATTACTGGCGAAAATCTAAATTTTTCTATATTCAATTTTAAAATTTATATATCGTTGTATAAAGTTATATTTATACAAAATATTTGTATGTCATTAAAATCAATAATCGTTCGTTAAAGTTTCCTTTAATTCACAATATTTGCCTGATCGGATTGTAATATTCCATCATTAAGCGGTTAAATGTTGTCGGATTCACATAGCCGCCTTCTATTGCGTTCTCTGCTATTTCGATGAATGCCGCAAGCAGTTCAGGCGTAACATCATTCGTTTCATTTGATACTCCGTGCGTATAAATAACCATCGTGCAGTGAGTTTTCCTCATGGTTTCAAAGTATTCCGCAAGTGCTTCAGCGGATGAAGAATGCAGAATGACTCGCCCAACGTTCAGCGGATCAATAAACGGGAAATAGTCAACACTCATGTTGTTAAACCCGGTCGCTATAGCATAGACCATATTCCCAAGCGTTTTATCATATGGCGAGGCATTCTGAATCGTTGCCGCGCGCCAGAAGTATGTAGGAAGAAGCCCCTTGTCTTTCAGGAAATGCAAGGCTTTTGTCGCTTCATCCCTTACTACTTGCTCTGTCGCAGAAGATTCAACCGTAAGATTCCAAGAGTGGAAGGAGAACTCTGACATATTGTCCTGTGCCAGTGTTTCAAGCTGTTCAGCTGTGATTGCCGCCGGGTTTTCATCGATTATTCGCTTTGGAACGAGCGCCCAAGTGACCGGAATTCCTGCGGCTTTCAGAAGAGGATAACCGTCTGTGTAAAAAGACGGGGCTTGACCATCCTCAACAAAAATCATATTAGCTTTCGGCGGTCTGTTCGCAAACAATCCTCCGTAATAGATGTTAGATGTGTTTGCAGTTCTGCTGATATACAGCCTTAATCCTGTGGCAGTTTCCCACGTTGACAAACTCCCCTGTGCTGTATAGAGGGAACAGACATTCCACCCCTTCACGAGCGTTTCACTGATTTCTCTATACCAAGATGTACCTGTGAGATATACAGTAATTCCGCTGACAATTGTCGGGTCTTCAACATACAGAAGCACACGGAGCCTTCCAACGCCGACAACATTCAGACTGCTTCCGAATGTGAAATAAGCATTAAAGGCATTATTTGCGTCATTCAGTTTTACAGACGGCAGACCATTGACCGATTTTTCGAAGTTCCATCCGTAAGAATTGACAACAGTCGGGACGAGTTCATCATACTTTTGCAGAGGATAGTCATAATAAGTTCTGTTTGCTGTAAAGGTTGACTGAACCTCAGAAAGCCCATATTCTGTGAAGAATACATTGTCAATGTCAAATTTTGCGTTTTCACCATCAGACGGCGAAATGTCAGTATCATCGGCTTTTTTCAGCAGTACACGCATATATTTCGCCCCGGCATCACGCATAGCCATCAGGTCAATACTGCCAGACTGCCAAGAAATTCCGCTTTTTGTGAAGCCGTTGTTTTGCCACGCCCCAAGATAGGCACTTACAAGATCTTCTGAATAGCCATAAGCAATAATTTTATATGCGGAAGAGATCGAAACTTTCATGTATTTATTGAAGAATCGGTCTTCCTGTGTTAAACGTTTTGAATTTGCACTTCCAACAGCACCCGTGCCATCATTAATTCCTTTATTTACCCATCCGCTGCTTTGAATAATTGCAGCGTCTGTTATTGCGCTCTTTAATGAATCAACTTCTTCCGTTAATTCTGTATAATCAGATGGAATAGAGTTTATAACTTGCGTTCCTTTTGCTTGTACTGCCGCAACTTGAGTAGCGCCCTCACCTTCAACTGCGGCAATTTGTTCTGTCAACGTAGTTTCAGCAATTACATCTACGCCAACATAATCATCATTTGAATCTTTAAATTTAAAGCCATTTTGCTTTATTGTAAGTGGCATGTAAAAATACCTCCTTAAATATATAATTTATCAAAATTATTTAAATTCATGTTGTTACTACAACTCTATATAAATATTCTGTTCCATAAGGTATTGCAACATGTATAACTGTTTCTCCTACGGCAACAGCAGTTATAGCAACATTTTGACCATCCACAGCAACAGTTGCAATGCTTGTATCTTCAGATGCCGCAGTAATTGTTGTTCCTGAAGTTGCATCTTCTGGAATAAACTGAACATATCCAGTAGCAACGTCACTTACACTTAATGCCGTTGGATCATTATCCCAAGAAATATGAAAATCTGTTGCATCTGTTGTATTTGGAATAGCTTCTTGATGTGAAAGAAGAAGCACTTTTACACCTGTAACTTCAACTTGCAAATTAGGCACAATTCCCGGATTAGCAATTTCAATATTCCAATCTTCAAATGCATCGCACTTTGCATCCCATTTACAACGCTTACAAAATACCGCTCTTTTACTGGAACTACATGGAATCCACACGATACCATCATAAATATTGTCAAGACGAATACCAAAAGCTTGTGGATATTGTGCTGTATATGAGGCACTATTATACGGACCAAGATCGTAATTAATTTCAACTAAAGCATAGCGCACATTATTACGAGCGTTATTTTTATTACAAAGATGATATTTAACTGCACCTTTATAACTTGCGTCATTATCGTCTAAAGATGGATGTGTTTTTTCTAATTCATATAAATCAGCAGCAACATTATACACTTTAAATTCTTTGATTACGCCCTTAAAGAAATCTGTATAACCAGACGTATAACCCATTTTTGCGCCAATAGTTAAATTACCAAAAACAATTGAAGTCGCATAATCACCAGTTAATTCACCAATCTTAACAAGTTGATCATTATATAAACGAATAACATTATCTTTACGAATAACAAAAAACGTATAAATGTTATTTTGATATTGATTATAACTATACATATCAAGCGGCACGTTGTTAACATATCGCCAGTCACGCCTAAACATCATAAAACCACCAATAGCAGTATTACTTAAATCTTTACCATCTTGCATAGACAAACCAATATCAAAACCCTTATCAGCATGTCCAGTATGCACATCGTTTGGCATATCTGCACTCATTGCAGAAAAGACTGGTATAAATGTAAAGTTTGGTCTTGCGCCCCCTTGACCAATATTGTCAAATTGATATTGTACAACAATAGTAAAATCATTTGTGTTCTGTAATAAAGGCACGTTTGTATCAATAGCAAATGTACCATCCATTGTTAATCCAGTTCCAGAAACAAATCTAACATCATCTTCAATATCATAAACTGGCGTTGGCAATTCATGAGACGAAATATCAGTACCAACCATAAGCATTGATACTTCTGAATCTGTTAAGGCTTTATCATACACACTGGCATCAATAATCTTGCCATTATAATAAGATTTTGGTTTGTCGCTATTAGGCAAACCACCAAACTTTAACGTGCCAGCAGTTCCGCTTGTAAATGCATAATCACCAGAACAAAGAGCATCAAAAGTTGTAATTGCGCCATCATCATGTCTGGCAAAAACCTCAATTTTTCCTCCGCCTTGCTTATGCCTTAAAACAAATCTTGCTGTTTTTCCGGGCTTCAAATAGCTTTTAGAGCCATTTTGGTCAACTTGATATGTTGTATCATAATTCCATACTCCATTTGGAAATAGCCATGTCCAAACTTCATCAGTATAGCGAGAACCAAACTCTAAACTTAAATCGCCACCGCTGGCGTTAGAAAACGTTAACAACTTAATCAAATAAGTATTATTACCAGCGCCATTATCACTTAAAGTATTAGCATCCACAAATATTGTCCAACCAGTATCAGTGCCACCTAAATCTATTGATGTATCTAATATAGTTGGATCACTTTCTCCACCAAAAACATATCCACCCTCTTGATAAGCCACTTCATCTCTAATGTCCCAAATTGGATTAGGAACATCAATAATAGCTGGAAATCTTTTAGCTCCAAGAATAGGTTTACCGTTTGAAACAAGAGAAACCTCATTATCTCTCATTGTCGCAAATTCTTCATTGAATCGTGAAGCTTTAACCACTTGAAAACGATCTGTTTTACTTGTGCTTTCAAAAGCCTGAGAATTAAATGTACAATTATAAACGTCCATCATATCATCAATGTAATATTCTCCACCATCAAATGTACATTCATTAAAATATGGACGCATACCAATATTATTTTCCCAAACAAGCCCACGTTTAAATGTTGCGCCAAGAATATGTACAAATTTACAATTCTTATCAGAAAGCAACGCTTCATCCGTCATTGTATTATTACGTATAATAACAGGCTCATAATAATCTCCACGGAAAAGAATCGGGTTTTTATTGCCGTACATTCTACCAATTGTGTTATTCTCAATTGATCTTGTTTCTCCAAAAGAATATTGGGCAGAGCCAGAGGGAGAATGCATATAAATTGGATTTTCAGATGGATTTTGACGTGGATATAATTGATAAGTAATTTTATATTTTTGCGTCATTTCTGTAACGCTGTCAGGCGTTTGTAAAACGCCATTTCCAAGAATAATATTATCTTTAACAGGATTCCATTGCCAACCTTCTACAGAACTTTCATTATTATCTTCAAAATAATTATTAATAACTGCACAATGCGCTGGCTCATTTTGAATCCTAACAACATTTCCTCCAAGTAAAACTGCCGTACCTACGCCTCTTTCCGTTTCTGGAATTTGCGAAAGATAAGACCAAGGCAAATAGCCAAGTCCATGACCAATAAATCTGTTTCCTTGAATAATTCTTGTAGGATAAGAAGAAATACCGGTATATCTATAAAGTTCAATACCGCCCCAACAATTTAAATAGAAGAAATTATTTGTAAATTCAAAATCTCCAAGAGGGGCATATGTATTTGACTGAATACAAGCATTACCTCTATTTTGAGTAAAATAGCAATTTCTAACTTTTAATCCATCCACACCATCTAAGCGAATACACATACCAGTATTGTAGTGTGGTTTCGTATCAACAAACAAGGAGGGCGTATTTTCGGTAAAATGCGTTGTTAAAAATTGACAATTATCAAACGTAATATTCTTGCACACTTCACTAATGCGCCAGTTGTTTGCCTGAATCCATTCAGACGGACCTGTGTGTACGGTTGTTAAGATGACACAATGAACTGTTTTATTAGCAATACCATTATCCCAAAATTCATCCCAAATACAATTTTGAAAAATGATATTTTGACAATGCTTAAGAGTAATACTAATTCCTTGATAAAATTTAAAATTACGAATAATAAGATTGTTTCTTTCATTTAAAACAATCTCTCCAATTTTATAACTTAAATTTCCGCCCTCAATAACTGCATTCGATCTATTAAAAGTAGTCGATAAAGCACTTGTATCATCGGTTGTTCCATCACCTACTGCACTAAATTGCTGTGGTGTAATTATATTAGATATTGCACTAATTTGATTATCTATATCGTTTAAATCACTGGCGTATAAAATATCGCCATTTTCAAAATCATGTGGTGTATAAGACATAGTTTTTATTCCTCTATTCTTAAGACAAAGAGTTAACACCAATTAAGCCATTGGTAGAAGAACCTAATACAAAATCAGGCGTATCAGTTAAATCATATAATCCAATTTCATATAAACTATCAATTCTTCTAAACCAGATTTGCACTTCATCATTTGGATATATATACACTGTATTAGAATATATATAATAAGTAATAAAACCTTCCTGCACAATTAATTCGGCATAACAAAAATTATTTGCGTCTTTATAATATCGCACAGTCAAAGTTTGAAGCCCATCAGACATTTCAATAATTGTACTGTTAGCATTAAAACTACGCCCCCATAAAGAAGCCGTAAAATTACCAGTAACATTATAACCATGATCCCATAATACATAATTACCAATTCCAGTAACATTCACAGCAGTATTATCGTCAACATAAATTGGCGGAGACGGTACGCTTGAACCATCAATATCTACCAAATTAGATTGAATAGTAATATACCCACCTGTACAATTATTACTCAAAGACAAAACAGAAAATACATTTGGAATTTCATACTGAATAGATATTAAAATCTTACCAGTATCAACCATCATACCATGAATTGTCTGTCCTGTGGCTTCTATATAATATGACGTAGCATCATTTAATCCAGTAAACGTATATTCTACGCTTAACGGCAAAGAAGCCGTTCCGCCAACATATAACATACCACTGGAAGCCAATAAAGATTGTTGGGCAGTATATAAATTAAAAGTATAACTATTTAACATCTCTGATTCTGATTGATTATATGTAACTGCAAAACTATAAGTAGCATTTGTAACAACGTTACCCATTGGAATATTTGAAAAACTAAAAGAAGGGGAAGAAAAACAATAAAACTGAATATGATTTGATTCAGGAGAAGCATTATTATTAGCATTATAAGTAATAACATAGGCTTCATAATAAACACCATTTGTTAAAGTATTTGCTGGAAGATCATGTTTATAAACAAACGTTGTTTGTGTTTGCTGATAAATAACAGCACTATCACTTTGTCGAATAATAACTAATTTATTTTTAACAACTTGATCGCCACCAATAACATTAAAATTAAATGTTTTTGCTTGAGTGGCATCAAAAGCTGACATATTATATAATTGAGGCTTGACCAAAGCCATTAAATCCCCTCCTTTATCCTATAATAAAAGCTTGAGAAAAATTACCCTGTGGAACACAAACAGGATATTTTTTATTAACTTCAGGAAGTGCGCCATAAAAAGGCAAAGTATAACTTTTGCCTTGAACATTCACTCCACAACTATCTGTGTCCACAGAAGTAACAATTCCATATGTAATTTTTGTAACTGTAGTCAATCTCCGTTGAATTAAAACGTCAATTGATTCCATTAATTCATGAAACTTATTCATTTCATTTGTCCTTATTCTTTATGCATAACTATATTGATAAGCATAATTCTTTAATCCGCCAAAGAAACCTTCAGCGTCAGAAACATTCGGCAATTCAATATTAGCAATACTGAAATTATAAATAGTCTGAAGCGCTTGAGTTGCTTTATCAACAAATCCCTGTTTTCCCATCTTTGCAAGATCAATTAAATTCTCAGTCAAGTTATGAGGAATAATACCGTCACCTTGATTAATAACTCTTAGTTCTGGACCTTCTTCACCAACTAAATGAATGCCGCCAACGGCGCTTTTTGTCCCATTAGCATATCCACCATTAACTTGCATTAAATTCTTTTGAGCCTGATCAATAGCGTCAACATCCGCCATATACTGGAATTTGCCATTTTTAAAAACAAGAATCTTTTGAGCCTTTGCTTTTGCAACATTACCAAGAGCCTTTTCTAACTCAATCTGTTGCTTTAAAAGATCATTTTCATCTCCAATTTGCTCTTTCTTCCATTTATAAATTTCTTCTTGATATTGCTGATAATCATCTTCTGCACCTTTGAGAGTTTTTAAATAATTCTCATTGGCAAGCTCTAAGTCTAAATAATACTGTTCTTCAGTAATTAAATCAAGCTCAAGAAGATGCTTTCTTTCTTTTAGCCATTTTTTAAAATCATTAATATTCTTAAATTTATCAGGAACGTCTGGCGTATAATATTCAGACGGTTCATATTCTATTGTGTTTGCATTAATAGCGGCTGGTTCACGAACATTACCATCGCCAAATGCAGGAATTGAATTCTTTAAATTTTGAATATTACTTAAAATTTTATTTGTTTCTTCGGCACTATATATCTTCGCTCCCGGAGGAAGATCAACAATAACAGGTTTTCCATTATTAAAAATAGAAGCCTGTCCGTTAGCAACAACTAACTCAGCCGCACTTCCATTTACAGGAGAACCATCATTAATTAAAGCTTTGCCGCCTTTAAAATGACCAGTACCAGTTGCATGTGGCTCTGCACTATCTGCACCACCAGTTTTATTAACGGTAATATTGACGGTTTTATCTTTTAACTGATTATAAAGCTCAAGAATACTATTTAATGTTGCAGAAGCATTATCCCAACAAGAAATGGTAAATGAGCCATTTGGCATACTGGTTATCTGAGTTTTAACAGTAGATAATTTTGTTGAAACTGCTGTTACATTATTACTGATTTGAATAGAAACCTTAGTTTGATTAATTGTACCAGAAAGATCAATGATCTTTTGCAATGAAGAAGTTAAAGCTTCGGCTTCAGCAGATGAAGTAACACTTAATGTTAATTCAGGAGAAGCTTCTTCTGCTTCTGCTTCTACTTCATCAATAATTTGTTCTACATCACCCTCGGTATCATCTGCTGCACCAACTGGAATTTCTGGTTGTGTACCAGTTGAATTAACAACCCCTTGCACACCTTCTGCAAGTTCTTTAACTTTCTTTTCTGTTTCATCAAAATCAATTAACCCAATCTCTTTAAAATATTGCAAAAGAGTAGCAATATTAGACGGATCAATACCCTCAATTCCAGATAAAGCTTCAACATAATCTTCAATAGTTGCCGCCTCACCTTTACCACTATGTTCTTGAATAACTTTATTAATTGCTTCTTGTGCCTTGGCAAATTTATCTGTGCCAACTGTTACTTCTGTTAGCGTCCTTTTTAACGATTCATAATCTTTAATAAACTGTTTTTGTTGATCGGTTAGCTTTTTACCATTTGCTTCAACTGTTTTCAAAGTTTCATAATATTCTTGATTTGAAGCTATTAATTCATTTGTGCTATCAACAAAATCACTGGCAAATTGTGGGTATGTTTTAAGCAATTCTTCTTGATGCGAAATCTCTTTTGAAGCTTTTTCTAATTTTTGATCAAATGTATCATATTCTTTTTCAAGAACAATACCAAGTGTGCTTGCCAATTGTAATATATTGCTTACGGTTTGTTCCATTGTTTCATCCGAAGACCTTGCAACATAACCCAAAACATCACCAAGATTTAATACTGCATCTTCAAAAGTTGGAAAAGCATTATGAGATATTTTATCATATACGTTTGTGATGCCTTTATATTGTTGTTCTAATAGCGGAAGTAAAATCCCCATTTCATTTCCACTAATTTTATAACCAGCATCAAATACGGTTTGTGTTAACTCTTTATAATATTCACCAGCTATACGTGACTGTTCTTCTTTTTTTAATCGTTCATATTCTTTGATTAATGCTTGAAGTTGCATTTTTTCAAGAATAATATCAGAAGTTCGATCTGCCCAAGGCAAAGCGTTAATTTCTACTAAACGTTCTTTTGCTTGGATGATTAAATTATCATATTCCTGAATTTTTGCTTCAGATTCTTTTATTTTTTCAGCAACATTATCAAAAATCTTAACTTCTGCGGCTTCACCAAGCTTTTTGTCAACAAGTTTAACAACTTTATAAACACCAAGAAAAGCTGCGGAAGCAGCAGCAATATAAGGAAGTGCAACGGTAATTGACGGAATAACACCGCCTAATATACCAGCACTTAACATACCATAAACACCAGATATTGCACCAGTTAATAAACCAGCTTGAGTAACAAAGCTACCAAAATCAGTATTGGCAAATTCTAAAATAGCAGCCGCTAAATCAAGTAGTCCACCAACAAGATCAGAACCAACAACCATTTGTGAAAGTTCTTGAAATAAACCCTTCACCCTTGCTACGCGAGCTTCAAGAGATTCCATATAAGCTTGATTTTCTTGGGCGGCAGAACCTTCAGAACTTAGAGCAGTTTTAGTTGCTTCAACTGCATGTGCAAAGTTTTGCATAACTGCGGCTAAAACTCTATATTGGTTTTTACCAGCAAGAGTAATACCAAGTGATTGTCTTTCTGCATCTGTTAAATTGTCCCAAACAGGTTTTAACTCTGCTAAAACATCATAAGTAGATTTAAGATTCCCTTGAGAATCTTGAACTTGAATTCCATATTCTGCTAAAACATCTTTATTTTTAACAATATTAGCAGAAATTGTATTAAGACCTCTGGCTACTTGTGCATAAAACGTTAATTAAGAATCGTTACTTCTTAATGAGTTTATGAAATTATTTAATAAATTAATCCAATTATTATTATCAAATTCCCAATATGGTATTCGTAATAACGGAATTTGATGTTGTTGACAATATTCGTTCTTAATTTGATCGCTTTTTTGTTGACGTTGAAATTTTTGTTTAGCAATTTCTAATCCAGAACCATAATCTACAACCTGAAAATGTTGTTGACCATCTATTTCGATTAAAGCATTATAATCTTTTAACCAAAAGTCAAATGGTAAAGGATTATCCATTCTACAATTATAAAAAGTAAACTCTGTACGATATATAATATTTTGATCTAATAAATATTTTTCAACAGCTCTTTCATAAGAAGAATTAAAATTAGCACATTCTAAACAGACATCTCTGCCCATCATCCATTTATTAATACTTCTTTGAAAATATTTACCACATTCACATTGAAATAAACAAACAATATGAGAAAATGTATTAGATTGAACAATTTCTATTGGAGTAGAACATAAATAATTTTTTGCTTTATATAAATTTAAATTATAAAGTAAATATTTTTTATTTACGCATTGACTAAAACGCAATAAAGAATTTTTATCCTTAATACTTCTGGCAACAGATATATACCTATAACCTTCTTGATCTTCAACTTCAACCAAAGAATCAGAAGTAATATGATCTGGTAAATATAATAATTTATAACCACTTTGATTAAAAATATCAATCCAAGATTTTTCTCTTTGTTTATATCTATCTTCATCAAACATTTTTCTCGCACATTGTTTACAACATAAATATTTATCATGTTTAAGTTTTTCTAACGTTTTTGAAAATTTGTGACCATTTTCATCAATCATAGAAATTACCATTCGATTTTTGCCGCTTTTACGTATAATATCAGCATCCAACATTTGCACTTTATTATTTTTAGATAAAATAAGCGAACGAATATTTTCTTTATAATTAGGATTTCTTTTTCCATACAAAGATTCCATATTAAACTCCTTATATTTTCACATAAGATCAGACTATATCTTAATATATTATATTTTCATAATATATCTGTCCTGCTTCAGAATACTTATTCTTACTCCATAAAGGATAGTCGTTGAACCTTCATCTTTATTCTTAAGATGCTTGGCTGCGGATTTTCTCGCTGTCTTTATCTTTTTTACCATCTCTCCGTTATTACACTTCGCCCTTATGCATATTACTATCATAAGTTGGTAGATAAAGTATTTCAAGATGTTCCCGTCAATTCAGGACATTTAAAGAAGCCCATCAAGTTAAGCTTCTCCCGGTCATGATTTCTGTACCAGCAGTAATCAGACCTATAGTTTGTTCAAAAGAGTTACCATAAGTTGCCATACCAGCAGAAGCAATCTCCATAGCACTGGAAAGATCATTTGTACCAACTGCAAAATGGTTTGCAACTTCATTATAAGCATCAATGATATGTAAAGGGTCTAAAACATCTCTACCAAATGCTTGTAATTGCGAAACAATAGATGCGGCAGCTTCGCTTGCACTAACTTCTGTATCTGCAATATTCTGATACATGCTCGCAATTTTTGCTAATTCTGCCGACTCTGCATCGGTAAAGCCGCTCTTTCTAAACATTGTAGCAGCTTCCATCATTTCAGAACCAGTTCGTGCAACTTCTCGTCCTGATTCTGCCAATTGTTTACTATATGCTGTTAGATCGTCCCCTCTTAAATCAGAGACTTTCTTAAATTCCGTTAATGCTTTATCAACTTCCATAACTTGCTTAACCATAGCAGTTACAGCTTCTTTTGAAATTTGATAAATTTTATTAGCTAATTGATAAGTTATACCTAACTTCTTATTAGTATTATCTATTTCACCAGACCCATCTAACCCAATTTTCATACCCGATGTAGCCTGATTTAATTGCCGTTGAATATCAGAAGTATCTATATCAACTCCGACACGAATTGCCCATGCGGAACTTGCCATCTCTCACACTCCTTTACATTGAGATTATGGCTTATAAATACGCTTTAGGTATTTATAATTTGACTGTATGCTATAAGTATACTGTCAGATATATCATCTTCATTTTTTTTACTGGATTTTGAAACCCATTGTAAATTTAACCCAAATTCTCGATTAACAAATTCAATAGAATTTTTTTTCATTTCTTCTCTTTTAGTACCATCTCTACTTCCTGTAAACAATCCAACTTTACTACGCCATTCATTAGGAGTAATAAATTTAATAGGAACGCCACAAGAACTTGCAACACCAAGAACCAATCCTTGAACTGCGCCTAAAAGAACTAAAATTTTTAAACCGCCCTGAGAATTTAAAGGCACATCTTCCATAATAATTTTAGTTGGATGATATTTTTCAATAATATCTTTTAATTGTGGGGCTTGTTTAACTAAACGGCTTCTCCAATCATCACCTTCTGGACGAATAACGCCATAAGCTGCAAGCCCCATATTATCAAAAATACTCCATCCCGTAGACGTTGTACTACAGTCTAACCCCAAAATAACTTCCTTTTTATTCATTTCGTCTTTGTTACAGTTATAGCTCCTGATTTTCTTTTCCAAGGCATACCAGACTGACTAAGCCCGGATTCAAATATATTTCTTACTGTACTATTACTTAAATAAATATCTAATTTTCGCCATGCATTTCTTCCAGTTGGTCTTGGAATACAACCCATTCCTGATTGATATATTAAATCTGGCATATTTTCTGCTTGAGACGATCCATCCACAACAGAAGCATGTTGCCCTTCATATGCAGAGCTAACACCAATTAAACCAGAATCATATGACATTTCACCTTCTACGGATGATCCTCCACCAGACACTTCTGTTTTCCAAGCATTTCTAAAATCTTTTGTTCTATGATACCAAGATGGAGTATATACTCCATATACATAACCTTCAATAAATTTTTGATTATATTCTAAAAATTTTCCAACAGTATGTGTAACAGCAATAACCAAACCTTTAGATATCGCTGCCTGTAATTCTGTCTCGTTGTAAAATATCATTGCTAATCAAATCTCCCCAATTATCAGGCATTTGTTTAGCGATCATCCTTAACGCCCTACCAGTAGATTCATGATAAACTAAACCTTCATTTAATTTATCCCAATTAATAATAGATTCTTTCACTTTATCCATTAAACCACTTTGAATTAAAATATCTGGACCAAGTTCATCAATTTCTTTTTGCCCAATATCTGTGCAATAACATAAAGTTAAATAATCTATAATACTTTCTCTTTCCTCAAAATTACCAACCATTAAAGCTTCATCAATAATTTTTTGAATTTGAGAAATTGTTAAATATCTTTTAACATGAACATCAAATTCTTCCAGATAAATATCTTCTAATTCCTTTAATTCCTTCATTTTTAAAAATGCTCCTTTTTTAATCAACCTTCAGGAAGTGCTGCAATAACCCATTTACCTTCTGCGCTTACTGTTAAAACCTTACCAACGTCTGTTGTTACATTAATTTCAGGAAGAACAGAATCGGCGTTGACAGTTAATTCACCATCAACTTCTTTGATAGTATCATTATCAATGAAAAATCCACCACAAGAAATAATTTGTTTACTCATATTATATCATCCTCCAAACATTTTCATAGCTAAACCAATACCAAGAGTTGCCGTAATTAACAACCACGCCCAATTTGATTTAATCCAACCAGTAATATCAAATTTACCCTTATCCTCTAATTCTTCAACCTTCTGTTTAACCTGTCTGATTTCCTGTTTGTTTTCCGTTATTTCCTTTTCTTGTGTTTCCGTTGTATAATTAATATGTTCCATAGTTTTTTCTAAACTATTAAGAGCATCAGTTAATTTAGTATTGCTTTGTGTATTACGATCAAGACTTTCTCTTAAATGAGGCAATTCTGTCTCGATTTTTGTAAGACGGTTTTCCACTTTACCCATCCTCTCTTCAAGTTCCACGAATTGACCCTCCTATTTTGACAATTTATAAGAAGTTTTGGTCTTTTTTACTTTAACAAATTTCGGCACATCGTCAAAAGGATTTTGAACTTTAATAACATTATCTTTATAATTTATATATAAATATCCATGTCTTTCAAACTCTATTTTATAAAAACCTTCAGGCGTTTCTTCTTCTTGAAGATAACCGCAATATTTTTCTGCGCCAGCCCTTTCTTTATAAACAGACAATTTGCCGCACCAAAACGCCCACGGACAATTATTGTTTGTAATCAAACATAAGTTATCTTTTCTATTTTTACACATAATATCAATAAAAAAGGGAAGGAAAAATAAAATCTGTTTATTCATCCTTCCCTTTTAATCAATTAATTTTTAATTACGCCGTCACTGTTACTGTTGCATAAGCAACAATATCAGTGCGTTCCTTAAGAGTTGCAGAAACAACTGTATCTCCCGTAGTCGAAGTTCCAGTCACAACACCAGTAGATGCGTTAATAGTAGCAGACGAACCACTTTCAACGGCAAAAGTAAAATTACTATTATCCTTACGTTGAGAAGCAGTAGAGCCACCAAACACAACACGGCAAATAAGCGCCTCAGTCTCAGCATTCTTGAGACCAATATCACTATTCTCAATAGCAAGAGCAATAACATTATCTTTCCAAGAAGTACCAAAAACTTCCTCTGTCATTGTGCCATAATAAGGAGCTTCTTCACAAGAAGTCGAAGATTCCACACCAAGAGCCGTACCAGTTAAAGAAATCGTTGCCGCAGATGTTGCAGTAAGATTCAAATCTTGCGTACCATTAAGCTGGAAGCTGGGAATATCAGTAATAATTCTACCATAGCGAGTAGCAGAACCAACATCAGCAGTATCGCCAGCAAACAGATCGTTCATAATAACAAGATGAAGCGTTTTAGGAACATACTGAGTATTAATCATAATACTACGAGCATTTTCATTCTGCCAGAAATATTTCACGCAATACACATCGTTTTCTGAAGCACCTAACGGAGCAATCGTATAAGCACCAGCAGTACCACCAACAGTTGCAACATTCCAAACGGCATCAGCGGGTTTCTTATACCATGCAAGACGAGAACCAGCAAATGTTACAGGATCATGAGTAAGTGTGATCGTTCCACCAGCGCCAACAACTTCACCAGTAGCGGCAGATTCATAAACAGATAATCCGCCAGCTTCGATATCTACGCCAAGATTGGCGGCAAGATACTCCAATTTGAACATTGCATCTGTTAAAGTGATTGCTAAAGCACTATCATGGAAATACTTTCCAAACAAAGCATTACCTTGACCACCACGAATTTCTTCAGCAGAAATACTAAAGTTAAATGTGGATTCAGTTAAAGTTTTAGCATAATTTTCAGATAGGGGCGTTAATCCTACCCCGTTCATTTTCCCACATTTAAAAATGAACTGCTTATACTTTCGTATAAGAGAAGACCATATGTTCTTCTTATTTATTCATATCTATAATAACTAAATGATGATTTTCTTCAATCAAATAATTAACAGCATTAATAATTTGTTCTGTAGACGGCAAAATATCTAAATTATTTCCATGAATTCTAACAATTTTATAATTATTTTTTATTAATACAGCATTTCTTCCAGCGTCATATTGCTTTCTATTTTTGTGCCAATAATATCCATCATATTCAAAATCTATTTTATATGTATTAAATTTCACCAAACAATCTAAAGACAAACAACCTTCTGGATAATTTGGAAAACAATTTTCTACTCCAAATATCTCTTTCAACATATTACACATTTCTTTTTCAACTTTAGAAGATGGTGTTGTTCCATTTTGATATAAAGATTCTCTTGCTTTTTGTTGAATTTCTTTTGACTGAAAAGCATTCACTGTTCCATATTTTTTTAAACACGTGTTTATAGATTTTTGACGAATATCTTTGTCACACATTGGACTATTACCACCATACTTTTCTTGGTTTGTTTTTTGTGCCTTTAATTTTATATCCACATCTTTCATTGGGTTATCTACGCCATATTTATTAAGAAAAATATTTACAATATTTTGATGAACATCATCAGACGCAATCGCCCATTCATTACCATATTTTTCTAAATTTGTTTTCTTTTTCTTCTCAACAACAGATGGAATATTAGCACAATTAGAATAACCATATTTTTGCATTAAACTTTGTGGTAATTTAATTTTAATTGCACATTCTTTACACAAATCACCAAATTCAGGAAGTTTACGTTTCATCCAATCACTATAGGTAATATTATGAATTTTATGACAATTATCACACATATATTGAATTTTAACTTTGGAAGAATTAGGTAAATCACAAACTTGTACAATGATTTTTTTATTACGATCTATAACATCTTTTTTCAATTTCTCATTATAAATCATTGGTATATCATAACCTTTATTTTTATAATGATTAAAATTTCTTGATGTTACTTGTATATCAATTTCATTTGTTAGAAGCATAATTATTAAGCCGTCCTATAAAAATTAAAAATAAATAAGAAGTTGGATTTTTCAAAACACTTGTTTTTACTTCCACGCAATGGAATGGTCGTTGAACCTTTCTCTATTCAAGAAGTGGATGCTGAAGACCCATTATATCAACACTTAGGATTTAACCATATGTTATCCTTTATATTTTTTCTGCTTTCGCAACATTCACACTCAGGCATATTTCATCCTCATGTTGTAGTTATAAAGGCTTTAGGGATTGCCAGCAATTAACCCAAAGTCACATACTCTTTACAGAATATGGATGGCTATTATTTTACCACACCAATAAGATTATCACCGTCAAACAGGAGCGCACGGCCAACACCAGCTAAGAAATGATTTTGAGCCATATCTTATTTTTCCTCCTAATAATTATTGAGAATTACTATTCTCGGAATTTAAATGAATAGCTTTTACACTACCATCTCCACCCATAGATTTATTATAATCTTCTACGGATGTTATATAATCACTAAACTTGTCTTTTTTCTTCTTAAATATCCATTGAACCAAATCTGATTTTCCATTACTTACAGCGACAGGTTTAGTACACATATATTCAACTTCATTACTAACTTCTTCAAATAGTAATGAATGAGATCGAAAAGTCATTTCGCATTGTTCGGTTTTACTAATACCACAATGAGAAGTAATAATAGCAATACGTCTTTCTAATGAAGGTACTTCAAAATTTTTCATTCTCAATTCATCCATTTCATCCATACGCTCTTTTAACTCTGGATTAATATATGAATCATCAAAATTTAAAATATTTTGATATAAAATTATTTTTTTTATATCATCAAATTCTTTTTGAGTAACAGTGAATAAAATATTTTGACCTTCTTTGTCAATATTACAAAGCAATGGTCTATCATTATCATCTAATATTACATATGGTATAGAAAAACCAAGACATAAAATGCAAATATTTACTAATTTTTGTTTTGCTAATTCATCAAACGGCAAAACACGTTTAGCTAAAAATTTCAAATATGACATTGAAATCACTTCTGGATCAGGAGCCGAATTCTTGTCAATATTTAAAATATTATAACTTGTAACAAACAAAATAGAATCTTGTAATGTTACTGGTTTAATATTTAAAGTTGTTCCACAACTTAATTCATATGGGATGGGTTTATCAAAAGGAAAAAATGCTTCTTGATAGAATTTAATATCAACAGACACAATTCTCCGTACTCCCAACATCACCCATATTTGTGCTGAGATAAATTTGTACGCCAGTAAATTTTTTACTATCTGCAATAACACTACGAGCAAAATCATATCGTGTTTGATCATTATTAAACATTAATTGACCAACTCCGCCAACGTAAACGCCATTAAGAGTTTTTAACAATTCATGAATAAATAAGTCTCCCCTATTAACAGGAATACCATCACGATCTATTAATGCCATCGTAACACCATACAAAAAATCAAATGCAAAAATAGGCGTAGCAAGATAAGAATCTGTAGCCGCAATATAATAATCATAACATTTTAAGACGCATTTTTCTTCACATATAGCATCACCCACAATATTTGTTAGGAATACGCTAAAATTTTCTTGCGCCCCACTTTTCCAAATATATGCCAATTTTTCATCTAATGTAAGATTTGGGCGTGATAATGCATTATAATCATTATATTTAATCATCTTCCAGATATTTTCATTATTAATAGCCAAATACTCTAAAATTTTATATAAGGCATTCGGTAATTGAGATAATGAATTAAACATTTTTAACTCCTTTTAACCCAACATGCTCTTTGCTTCAACCTCTATTATCTGCGTTGCACTAATAGATGGATTTGGGCAAACAACATGCACATAAAGATGCTGTGGTATTGTAGAAACTCCATTAGAAATTAATTCGTAGGAATTTGTACCATTATAATATAAATCTTCTGCGTCTAAAATGCCAGCCGCAGAAATACTATCACTATAAATATATAATTCTTGTGGAAGATCAGTAGCAGGAGTTGAAACAACTGCGCCAGTCAAAACATCAACCTTAAATTTTACACTATTGTCGATTAACTCTAAAATTTCACTATCCGTTCCTACAATTACCATAACATTGTCTTTAACTTCTTCGCCATTATAATACACCACAACTTTAAACGGTACGGATGTATGCTCACGAATAACATTAAATGACGGAACTGTAAGAATTTTAACTGTATCTTCAAGCTCACCAACACTAATAGTAATTTCATCTGTGTTAATATCATTGCCTTTTATTTTAGCGGTAATTGCCGCATCTTCTCCAACCTCTCCTACAACGTGATAAGTACCATCGCTGGTAATTGTCACAACATTGGAATTACTGGTTTCCCATACAATTTCACGTTCTGTTTCAACACCATTTAAATAAACTGTCGCAGTCAATGTACCAGTAGCACCATTTGCTAAAGTCATATTTTCAGCATTAATTTCAATGTTATAATCATAAATACCATTTTCTGCAACCCCAGCAACCATATCATCACCATTTCTGACTTCATCAAGATATAAATCAAGATAAAGCAATGTTGACGGATTGTTAAGATCGTATTCAACCGCATTTTGATAACCGTACAATTTAAATGGTCTACCAGATAAAATAAATCGTGTATTTGTTTTAAACAATCTTAATGTATCGGAATTGCCTTGCACCATAACAACAGCATGGTTATTTGGCGTTAGAATATATTTTGTCACTTTAACAGTAGATGCCGCCATATCATAATCGACCACACAAGGAATAGAAAAAATACCCCCATTTAATGGATCAACCATTTTAAGAACATTGTTGCATCTACGAATGCCGCAATCCTGTACAACGCCATCATGATCATTATAACTGTGAACAATCCAATAATTATTTTCAAAAATATACATTAAACCACGTTTTACAAAATGATTAATATCTTTAAAAATTAATTTATTGAAATCTCTAACATCTTTCAGACCAGTTGATGTATCTGCAACAGTAGGACCAATCCATACATCAAGATCATTATAAACATCACTACCAATATCTTCTTCTTCTTTAACAGTAACAATTTGAGTAGTATTATCCCATTGTAAATTTATATACTCTTGTTGTAAATCTCTATACATTTGATCAGGACTTGCATCAATTACAGTGCCAATCATATTATCAAAAAACTTTAGAGCCATCTTTTCAACCGCCCTTCTTATTGATAATATCAATCATATGAAACACTAAAGATTTTACTCTTTTATGTCCAGCATTAGCACCAATGCGCCATAAACCCTTTAAAATGGTAGAGATTTCTTCATCGCCTATTCCAACCCAATACACATACAATCTATCTATATAATTTAAATAACTATCAATATTAATTGGCGATTGATCACTTAGAAAACATTCATAAAGAACAAGAACTTTATATAATGCAGAGATTTCTTTCTCTCTATTCATCCAACTACCCCCTTATCAAAGATAATTAGATAAATCTTCTAACTGATAAGCAATTTTGTTTCGATCAAGTTCTTCTCTAAGTTTATCAATATAAATAGAATTCTCTTTTAAATTCTGAGATTCACTATGATTCTTAAAGGAACTGGCAGATTGTAAGTGTTGTCTATATAAAGCGTATGTATTATTATCTCTTTCATACCACGCAATAACCCATAAATCTGCAAGAATAGATTTTTCTAACGCAGTTAAATCAGAAGTAAACTTACGTTCGTTTAAATCATATTCTAAAGATTGTCTGCATTCTGGAAAGCGAGGAATAGACGCAACTAAAAAACCATCAGCATAAGTTTGAAAATCTTCTACACTTTGTTTGTAAAGCTTAGATAAACGATAATCATTGACAACCACAAGGGCTAAATCAATAACATCGTCAAAATCGGTCATGTTTTATTCCTCCTTTTCAAGAGGCTCAATTTGCATAAAATCAACACCACAAAGTCTACCAAGTTCTACAAGCACATTTGCATCAATTCGCTGATTATTTAACTGCTTTTCTTCGACCATTTCTATAATAATTTTCTTCTGATACTCATTTGCGTTTTTATAAATTTCACAAATATCTTCAGCGTTTTGAGTAAGCAAAGACTTCATCTGTGCATCACTTAATAAATTATTATAAATATAATCTAATTCACATTCTTCAACAAAATCATGGTCAGCAATATAAAGTTCGCCATTGGCAACGGCATTCGGCATATTGTTGACAATAACTCTGGCTTCATTTTCAGAAAACATTTGAAAATCAAATTGTTTGTCTAAATGATAAAACCTTGTGCCACGAATCGTAAAACCGCCAGTTGTCATATTGATAAATTTAATGGTTTTCTTATTTTTAGGCTTTTCAGCAGCATCGTTTTTAGTGCTTAAAGCATTTAAAAGCATGTCCATTTTTTCTTGTAAAGCTTTTAATTCTTTGTCTTGTGCCGCAACCTTTTTCTTCAGTTCTTCTTTTTCTTTATCAATAACTTCGCTTTTAACTTCTGTTGTTGTTTTTGTTGTTTTAGTTTTTGTAGTCGCCATATCCTTTTTCTCCTTTTATTTCTTTAAAAAAGAGGAAAGGATTATATTTAATCCCTTCCTCTGAATAATAGCTTTAATTATGCGCCAATTGTATATTTGCCAGCAAATGCAGCACCAACAAATTCAAATCCATAACCCTTACGCATAGTGAAATTCTGAGAAAGATCAGCATTGTCATAGAAATCATTGCTATTCGTAAGAGTGCTATTCATTGCACCAACAATAAGTTTGGTCACAGCAGGAGACACAACATAAAGAGTTGCATCGCTCATAGCAAGACCATAATTTACACCAGTAGGAGCTTGAGGAATTTCAAATGTATCATATCCATAGAAATCAGACACATAAGAAACTGCGCCAGCCTTACCATCAATAACCATACGATAACCCTTAGAAGAATCAGGAAGCACGTTCATAAGGGCGGCAGTAGTACCCATGACAATGGGCTTTGCCATTCCGTTATAAGCCTGAACCTTCTGGCAAAGCTGTACAAGCTTAGTAGCATCAAAAGCACCACTCTCTTTGAAAGCAGAGGGATAAGTGCCAGCAGAAAGACCAGTGTTAAGAGAAGAAATGATTTCGCTATTCATATCAAGCTCAATAGAAATAACAATTGCACGAACTGCTTCTGCAAGATCATCTTTTCCAGCAAGAACACGATACATATCAACATAAGTAGTAACAATATGCTCAATGGGAGACACAACAACATTACCAGCGAAATGCTTCTGACGGAAAGATGTGCGCTCACCACGCCCACCACGGCTTACAGTAAAGAGAGTCTTGGGAGGAACTTTAAGATTAAGAACATCGCCATAACCAATCGTGCGAAAATCCACAAAGGGAGCAAAAGTAGCAGCAACATAAGCAGGAAGAACAACATTAACAGTCGCATTAATTACACTAAATGTTGCCCACTTAACCATAGGATTAGCCATCCAAGCATCCTTGTTGCTCTCGTCACGAGTGCAATTAGAAAGACGCTCAATTTCAGCAAAGAAAGCATTCTTTACTTTCTTGGATTTTTCAGCAAGAGAAACACTCTGATCATAAGAACCAAAGTTCTGTTTCCATTCTTCTGCGGCTTTATGATTATGATAATCAGCGAACGCTTCATAGAAATCGGTATTGCCGTTCGCAAATGCAATAATTTCATTAGAAAGATTCATATTTAAAATTCTCCTTTTTAGTTTTATTTAGAAGTAATAACTTATTATCTATATGATAATAAATTACTTAACCTTCATTAAAAGCCAAGTCTTAACGGACTCGCCACCGATATCAATGTGATGTTCGCCAAGAATCTTGAAAGGATCAGTAGCAGTAGTTCCAGCAACAAGCTTACCAGAAGTTACAGCAGCATAAGTAGAAGTGCCAGTTGTAGGAGCAGTAGAGAAGCAAGCGCCAGTGCATTCAATAATGTCACCAACTTCAAGACGCTTCACGCTCATGGGTTTGCCAGCTTCATTATAGAAATAGCGAGGATCATCATACATTGCCATCTCAAGATTATAACCAACAGGCGGAGTGGCAACAACATAATCGGAAGCACTTGCAGCTTCAACTGCAAACACAAATTCATCAATCACACCATCAGTGTTCTGAATAGCACCAAGGGAAACAAAAGTACCATTGTCAAGATCGTGGGAAGCATCAATGCCTACAAAATTTAACGCATCGTTATCCCAAAATTTGCAATGAGAACCAATAATCACACCATGATTAGCCATATTATATTATCTCCTTTTTAAAAACAATATTTTTTATTAAATCCTGTCCCAAACGGAATCAGACTTTTTCTTTTCCTGACTTACAGGGGCGCTAAAGCTCCATACGTCAGAATTTTTCTTCTTCGGCTGCTTGTTCATAGCGACAAAGCTCATAGCTTTCACTTTGTTACTCCAAGCATCCATGTTACAAAGTTCACAAGCCAAACCCTCTTCTTTGAGATCCTTCATGGTTTCATCATCAAGAAATTTAGCAACTTCTTCCATAACAGACTCTACTTGAGTTGCCTTTTCACGTTCGTCTACGCCCCTCTTAAATTCTCTTAAAGATTCAAGTTCTTCATTATTTTTCATAATAATATTGTCTCGATCTTCAATAGCCTTTTCAAGTTCTGCAATACGCCCTTGAAGTTTTGCAGTTTCATCTTCTGCAAATTCCTCTTGATCTTCTTCGCCATCTTCTTTGTCTTCATCTTCTTCGGGCTTTTCATCTTTTTCTTCTTCTTTTTCTTCAAACTTAACAGCCCGATAATCTTCAACATTTTCTGGCTCTGCGAACTTTTTAACATTGTCAGATTCTACAAATTCTTCTTTAACTTCAACAATTTCATCTGCAAGAGACAGACCTTCTTCGGTCAAAGAGAAATCAAGACGATAAAGACAATTCTCGTCACAAATAATAGCAAACTTTTGGTTATCCTGTTCGTAAATACCTCTAATGCCATATTCCCAATGACGCACATCTCGCATAGCATTATACAGTCTTGACCAAAGATCGCCAATATTTACGGCGGCAAATTCAACCTCATTCATCTTTGCATCCTCCTTTCTTTCAGAGTCATCGTCAATGTCAAGCTTTTTGTAGATTGACATAACTTTATTAATAACAGAAGTTTCATCTCCTTGTTTAGCATAAGCTAAAGCAGCAGACAAACCATATCTGTTATAAACTAAAACATCACCATCGAAACACATTACAGGATATTTAAGATGTTCGCTTGGAGCATCTTCCCATCCATCTTCGACTACCATATAACAAGCATTTACTAATTCTTTTTTATTAGAAGCTTGCATAATCTTATTTCTTAAATCAGTTTTATCAACTTCGCCCCAAGGTTTTGTTGACATTGCTTCTTTAGATTTATCAATTTTATAAGTTTTTTCAGCCATCTTCTGTTTCCCTTCTTCTACAAACTCTTTCAGAATGGATAAATTATCTTTTTGGCAAAAATATCTTTCAGCTATTTGTTTTTCAAAACGAACCAATTTAACATCAGCATCAGGACATGAGCCATGCACAGTTTTTCCTAATACTGTTAATCCATAAATATCAAAAGCAGTTGCAATTTCTTCTTCATCATCTTCATACGTAACAGTCATTTCCACAGAACTATCTCTTAAATTTTGATATTTAAAAATGCCATTAAATTCTTCGCTATATCTTTTACTAATAACAGCATAAGCATAAGCTTTTAAAATATCATCTTCTGTTTCAACAAATTCTATGTCTTGTTCAACTGGAAAATAACCATAAATAACTTCTGAATCTGTATGAGTTGTTGCATCATCCCAAGATATTTTTGCAACTAAAAAATTACCCAAAATACTTGACGCATTTTTTCGTAAAACATCTTTACTAATTTTAATACCATGAGAATTTTCACGGGTAGAAAGAAAACAACATTTAGCTACAGTAAACTTATGTTCTGGATAAGCACTTGCCCAATTTGGAATTTCTTCAACTTCTTCCAAAGCAAAACTAATATTTTTTTGCAAAGGCACACTTCACTCCTTTCTATAAGAACTACAGCACAACACCAATCTTCTCCAAATATTTTTTCAATTTATTATTAAGCTTGAAATATAAACATCCATCATCTTCGTATTTAGGAATAAATCCTTTTTGATGTAATTGAAATGCTAAATCTCCGTCTGCCATAAAATAATTTTCAATATCATTTGGAGTGCCAATAATTATCATTTTATTCTCCTAAATCTAAACCAACAATTCCCCATGCTGAAATATGATTATCATAAACATCATATTCATCTGGCATTTGTTCTGCTTTATCTTTTAATGTATTAACTTGTGCGATAACATCCGTCATTTTATTCATTAAATCAATTAACATCGCCATAGCATTAAAATCTCCATGTGATTCTGCGACTCCATAAACCATCTTAACAATTTCACAGGTATCTAAAACTTCTTTAAATAAAGTTCCCATCATTTCATTAAGATCAGTATAATCCCTCTTATCTTCATGGGTTTCTAAATATACAGTCATAACATTCCATTTATCTTTAAAACCAGAAACAATATCTGCCATTAAAGGAAATAAATGCGCCAATTTATGATGAATAATATCTGCGGCGTTTGGCATTGCCCATTTATTCTCTAAGATTGAAACGGCCCTATCAAAAGACCGATTCAAATCAAAAAACTTACCGACAAGCAAATCAAGAGCGGTGCTTGTCTCTGCGGAAATATTCATTTTTAAAAATGCTCCTTTTACATATCTGCGTTTCTATCTGTAGAATCATCAGGTGAATCAGTTTCAGGTCTACCAACAATACCTTCAGTTTGTGCCGTTGTATTAATATTTTTTAGTAATTGTAAATTTTCTGTCCAATTAGTTGCTTTGCTTTCAATTAAACTTTGCTCAAATAATACAGGATTCATACCAATTACACTTGCCCATGCAGATGGATTTAATACAAAACCACGATCTGCAAGCTTATACAGTTTATCAAATCTATCTTGTCTTTCAAATTTATAATTTGAACCATCAAATAAAAATTTAAACTTATATTTCTTTGTTAATTTATTAGCAAAGAATTCCATAAAATTAGAAAACTGCCGATATAATGGACGCATAGTTTGATATGTTTCATTCATCGCCGCTTCAATTTCAGCGTTGCTCATACGATCTGTCGCATAAATAACTCGACTCATACCAGTGCCAACTGCCGCAGAAGTAGCTAATTGATTAGAATACATATCTTTGTTTTTATCTTCAAATTGATACCATTTCAGATTTTGCAATGGCATTGCCGCTAATTTTGTAGCGTTATTTAAACCAGCCTTTGCTTTCGCCATAAATCCACCCAAAGTAGAAGGTTTAAACACCGTTTGGTCTGATACTGTTCCACTTTTTGCCGTATCAAACGTTTCAATTTCACCAGCTAAAATAGCATATGCTTCTGCCATATCTTTATCGTATTGCATTTGCTCAATTTGATCATTGCTTAAAGCGTTCTTAAGATACGGCGCTAAAAATGGCATTGACGAAAAATCATCTAAATTATGTTTAAAACACCAAGCTCCATCTTCTGGACTTGTCTGTGTCCACATTGCATATGTTCCAGTACGATCATTTAAAGGATTGGTTGGTCTATAATTAGAAATAGGATCGCCACCAAAAACTCTTTGATAATATTTTTTAAAAGCAGGATCATAACCATTAATATCAGTTCCAGCCATTAAAAAATAGCTCATATCAAAATCGAACAACAATCCTTTTTCCCAATAACCAGTCAACATACATCTGTCTTGAGGCAAAACTTGTAAAGCAAATTTCATACCCTTATTATTCCATTTGGTTTTACGAAACCATGTATAATAAGTTTCTTTGAGTAATATTTGTTGAACAACACTTCTAAATTCTTTCTGATAATCAAATTTAAGAAGAAATTCATTAATTTTTCTTTTATCTTCTATATATTCTGTACTTGTATATTCGTCAGACGAATAAGCATTACAACATACAACTTGAAGGTCAAAAGATAAAGAGTTCGCATAAGATTCCAATGTTCTTGCAAATAACATATCATATGCATTCGCAAACAACATATATTCTTGAATTTGTCCAGATTGATTTTTGTAATCTGCTAAAGCTGATCTTAATTGATCCAGTTTTGGAGATATAGGTTTCCCGTTTAAATCTTTTAATGTCTGATTGCTTAACCAAGGACTCCAAAATCCTTCTACTAAAGAATAGTTACGCAATGCATCAGAAAATTCTAATACTTCATCAACTTGTTCTCTACTTAATAACTTCTCTCCCATCTTCAACCTCCTTTCTTAATAAACTAAATTAAATTCTTCCCAATTAATATCAGTTTCTTGTTGTTGTTTTAACCATTCATTTTCAATTAATGACATAATGTAATTCACATATGAAAGAATGACAACTCTATCTTTTGTGCCATTTCTTGGTTCAATTAATTTAACCCTATCATTTTTATATTCAGTCTTTAGATTAACTGCCTCTTGAATCAATGCATCTGTTTGACCATACGGTAATAAATCCTTAACAACCGCTTCTTCTGTCATTCTAAAATAAGAACCATCATCTTCAATTGCAACCTGACGATCAGAACCAGATATAAGAAATTTAATATTATTAGATTCAAGTTGTTTCTTTAAATCTAACCATGCCATACTATTTAATTCTGGCGTACCAACAAATGGTATAATACAAGCAACCGCATTTTTATCAACGGTTCTTTGCCGTAAATCAGCGATTTTAGCATCAGGAACAATTTGATATCTTATTTTGTCTGAAATAGTTAGCCCATTTAATTTATATAAACCAAAAATTTCTCCGGGATTTAATGGCATAGTCATTCTATTATAAAGTGTTTCTCCGCCAGAACGTAAATCAGGCACAATATAATCAGCATTATAATACCAAAACAATTCTCTAACCCTATCTGCCGCACCCAAAGAATCACTGGCTTCATGACCCTCAATATATTCTACTCTACGTTCAAAACGATTCTTTTTCCATTTACCAGCCGCACAAATTATAATCGTATTATCATTTTTAAAACTCTGATTGGTAGTATTAGCAAAAGCATAATCAACACCAACAATACGAATTTCATCTTCTCGCCTTGGATAAAATTTATCTAAGTCCAAATTATATCTTTCAAATTCAGTAGGAGGACGAAAACATTTTTCTATAATTTGATTTTCTTTGAATGATTTAATAGTAAAGAAGGCATCTTCAATTTCTCCAACCATTTCATTTAAATCTTCCATCAAGAAATCGCTTCTATTTCCATTCAAACCATTTCTATAATCATTCCATGTTTTTAAGCCATTATCAATTGCCATAAAAATATCACCAGCAAAGATATTACATTTTGTCTTTTTATCCATAAAAATACGTTGAAAAGTTTTTTTAAACAAAGTAAAAAACCATTCAAACTTATATCTTGCACTTGTAATATAAACATGTTTACATTCTTCTAACCATCTTGGATTTTGAGCATATTGAGGAAACTCTAAATATTTCGCTTGTCTTGGATGTGCCATTCTTTCAAAAACAGCATCTATAATACTTTTCTTTAATAATCTGGCTTCTTCATAGATCAAAAATGTACTTCTGCTACCTCTGGAAGAATCAAGACATGCCAAAACAACTAATGTAGAACCATTTAATTTATTCTCAATCTTATAACCATCTTCAGATTTTGTAATAACTAAATATTCTTTTTCGTACATATATAAAAGATACGGGGATAATTTTTTAATTAATTCATCCCGTATCTTTTTTTCTACTAACTTATTCGCTTGAGGAACAGTTGATGATGTAATAACAATTTCTGAATATGGATACAAATTCATGGCTATAATAGCCGCTAATCCAGCAAGAAAGGACTTCTTTTTTGTTATCAAAGAGCTTTTTATCTCTTTTTCTTATAGGCTATTGGTTCCCCCATAAGAACAGCATATATTTTCGTACAAATGTATAGAGTACGTTCGACACTCTTGGTATGATTATATTCTGTATTAAATTAACAGTTTCACATACTATGCGTTAC
>JAEIGA010000965.1_pt1 | contig 43227 bp, 38 predicted proteins | sample 9270691 | NCBI WGS metagenome assembly JAEIGA01 (sample SAMN17057246, study PRJNA624740) | gut metagenome | biome: biome; isolation source: fecal sample | host: Bos grunniens | place: China: Xizang | collected 2019
AAAGCGTATATCCGCTTCGTGGGCCATCTAGGGCTTGAGATTTGTCGCAAAGAGACCCATCGACTTCGTTGTTTGCAGTCGGCGTAGACGGCGCAAACAAAACAAACGAAGGAGATAACCGCAGGTGAGAGCCATATACAACAAAAAAGAGAATCGCATTTGCGATTCTCTATCGGTGGGCCATCTAGGGCTTGAACCTAGGACCTCCAGATTATGAGTCTGTTGCTCTAACCAACTGAGCTAAAAGCCCGACATATTTCTGTTGAAATACGCCGCAAAGGTAATATATATTCCGGAATGAAACAAGAAATTGACGCAAAATTTGTATCTTCGCGAGTAATTTTGTCCTTGCGACAAGTTGAGTACAGACTTTAAATTACACCTTAATGCTTGATAGAAAAAACCTTATATTTGATTTAGGCGGTGTGTTGCTGAACATTGACCCACGTGCAACAGTCGAAGCACTTGCAACAATGGGAGTTGGAAAATCCTTAATAACCGATGGATTGAATCTCACGAACCCGTTGCTGCGTGGACTGGAATGTGGTACTGTGACGCCTGAAGAGATATGCAATGCAGTGGCAGCCACCATGGGCGTAGAACTTTCGCCAGCGCTTGCACAGAGCATAAAGGAGGCGTGGTGCAGCATGCTGAAGGATGCCCCTATTGAAAAATTCCAACGTTTGCGTATGTTGCGCAAGCAGGGTTACAAGATTTTTCTGTTGAGCAACACCAACGCCATTCACTGGGAGGTGATAGAGCGCATCATTGCCTCTGTCGAAGGAGGTAGAATAGACGACTATTTCGATGGTGTCTACCTGTCATTCGAGATGCAGTGCTGCAAGCCCGACAAGGTGATTTTCGAGAAACTGCTTGCCAAGGAAGGAATTGCCGCCGAGGATTGTATCTTCTTCGACGATTCACAGGAGAACTGCACTGCTGCCGCATCGTTGGGCATTGCAGCCCACCTGATGACACGTAATGCGCCATGGCCTCAGTGGCTGATTGAATAATATATATGATGGAGATAATTCACGACATAAACAGCATTGAAGCGGTGCCGACGGTTGCCACCATCGGATCGTTCGACGGCATACACCGTGGGCATGTAGCGATGATTGAGGAGACCAAACGTCGGGCGGCGCAATTGGGGTTGCCTGTGACATTGGTTACATTTGCCGGACACCCTCGCCTGCTTTTTGACACCACACAGAGTCCCTTTCTGCTCTCTTCGCCCGAGGTGCGCATGGAGCGTCTGGCCGCAACGGGCGTGGAACGCTGCGTGGTGCTTGACTTCAACCGCGAGCTTGCTGCCATGACCGCCCGTGAGTTCATGAGCGAGATTCTTGCCAAACGCTTGAATGTCAAATTACTGGTACTGGGATATGACCATCGTTTCGGACGTCCCGAACCGGAAGTAAATGCCGACACATACATAGCCTACGGAAAAGAGTTGGGAATAGAGGTTGTGCGTGCGGCACGATACAACGAGGGCGAGCTGAAGGTGAGTTCGTCGCAGGTGCGTCGAGCGCTCGCCATTGGCGACGTGGAGACAGCCGCACTGCTTTTAGGCTACCGCTACATGCTGCGGGGACATGTGGTTCATGGTGCAGCATTGGGGCGCAAGCTTGGCTTCCCCACTGCAAACATTGAGCCCGATGAACCAATGCAGCTGCTGCCATTGAACGGTGTGTACGAAGTGACAGCCGCAATGGATGGCAAACAGCATAAAGGAGTGTTGAACATAGGCATAAAACCCACCGTCACCGGAGAAGGGCATCGCACGGTGGAACTTTTTATCATAGATTTTGAGGGTGACATCTACGGCCATGACATTGCAGTGTCGTTCGTGCGTCGCCTGCGCGAGGAGCGCTGTTTCGCATCGTTTGACGAACTGAAGGCTCAGATTGCAAAGGACGTTGCATCTGTCAAAAATTCAGATTAACAGTTATGGAAGAGAACAAAAACAGCATAATGGCCAATGCATGGTTCATAGCAAAAGTACTGCTCTGGTATTTCTTCTACCAGATGGCATGTGTATTAGGATTCAAACTGCTGGCATGGGTGGGCGAAGCCACCGCCTGCAGTGCAATATCGTTCAGCGACAACGCATCGCTCTGCGGTTCGCTGTTTCTGTCGGCACTGCTGATGCTGTGGCATTTGACAACCTTTGGATATGTAAAAATATCTCCACGAATCTTCAGCGAAGTAAAGCCGGGGATACTGTTCCGCACGGTGTTGCTGATTTTCGGTTCAATGTACCTGTTCAACGTGCTGCTGGAATGGATTAAGCTGCCCGACCTGATGGAGAATACCTTCATGGATATGTCGGACAATGCGATGGGAGTGATGTCTATGGCACTGCTGGCACCCGTGGTTGAGGAACTTATGTTCCGTGGAGCCATACAAGGTTACTTGATGCGTCGCTGTTCAACCCCCTGGGTGGGGATAGCAGTTTCGGCGCTGGTATTCGGATTGATACACATGAACCCCCAGCAAATGGTGTACGCCACACTGCTGGGAGTGGTATTCGGATGGATATACTACAGGACACGCAGTCTGCTGCCGGTGATTGCCGGACACATACTGAACAACAGCGTGGCTGTGATGACCATGAAGATATGGGGCAACGAAGATATTGAGGCCGTCACCGCCGACGACAGCATGGTGATGATTCCTTTTTTGCTGGCTCTTGCTGTGATGCTCACATTGCTGACGATAAAAATCAATCGTGAGCTGCCCGCCGCACCTCGTCCCTGGAGAGAAGTAAACGAGCAGCAGCCTGACATGTAAGTTCTTTTCTCGGGAGCAGCATTAAAAATCCCCGGAGTACACGTTAAACATTTTTATGTATAAAATACATAAAATCTTTGCGCAGGCTCTACGAAAATTTGTACCTTTGTATCCAGCAAGAAAATCATTTTCTAAAAAGGCTCAAAAACACAATAAAAAATGAACAACATGTTTAAAGAAGGACTTTGGAGCAAGGAGATTAACGTTGCAGATTTCGTACACAGAAATCTCACCCCCTACGAAGGTGATGCATCGTTCCTTGCAGGCCCTACAGAAAGAACAAAAAAAGTATGGAACGAATGTCTTAAGGCGCTCGAAGAAGAGAGAGCCAACAATGGCGTCCGTTCGCTCGACAACGTAACAGTGTCGACCATCATTTCTCATAAAGCAGGTTACATCGACCGCGAAAATGAGCTTATTGTTGGTCTGCAGACAGACGAGCTTCTGAAACGCGCCATCAAACCTTACGGTGGTATCAAGGTCGTAGAAAAGGCTTGCCTCGAAAATGGTGTAGAAGTTGATGAAAAGGTAAAAGACATCTTCTACCACTACCGCAAGACACACAACGATGGTGTATTTGACGCATATACCGACGAGATACGCAAGTTCCGTTCACTCGGCTTCCTCACAGGCCTTCCCGACAACTATGCCCGTGGTCGCATCATTGGTGACTACCGCCGTATGGCACTCTACGGAGTGGACCGCCTTATAGAGGCAAAGAAAGAGGACCTCAAGAGCCTCACAAGCCCCATGACAGACGCAACCATCCGTCTGCGCGAAGAGGTTTCGGAGCAGATAAAGGCTCTGAACGAAATGAAAATAATGGGTGAATACTACGGACTCGACCTCAGCCGCCCCGCTACATCGGCACAGGAGGCAGTGCAGTGGGTGTACATGGCATATCTTGCAGCGGTAAAAGAGCAGGATGGTGCAGCAATGTCACTTGGCAACGTATCTTCATTCCTCGACATATACATACAGTACGACCTTGAGAAAGGCAACATCGACGAGGTGTTCGCACAGGAGCTTATCGACCAGTTTGTAATAAAACTGCGTATGGTTCGCCATCTGCGCATGCAGTCGTACAATGATATTTTCGCAGGTGACCCCACATGGGTGACAGAGGCCATCGGCGGACGCTTCAACGACGGACGAACAAAGGTTACAAAGACCTCGTTCCGTTTCCTGCAGACACTCTACAACCTTGGTCCCTCACCCGAGCCCAACATGACAGTGCTGTGGAGCCCCGAACTCCCCGACGGTTTCAAGGAGTTCTGCGCAAAGGTATCGATCGACACATCATCGGTGCAGTACGAGAATGACACACTGATGCGCGAGGTACGCAACTGCGACGACTACGGAATTGCATGCTGCGTATCATATCAGGCCATCGGCAAGCAGATACAGTTCTTCGGCGCACGCTGCAACCTTGCAAAGGCACTGCTTCTTGCAATCAACGGCGGACGTTGCGAGAATACAGGAACCGTAATTGTAGAGAACATCCCTGTACTCACAGGCGAACTGCTCAACTACGAAGAGGTGCTGAGCAACTACAAGAAGGTATTGATGCAGGTAGCACGCGTATACAACGACGCGATGAACATCATCCACTACATGCACGACAAATACTACTACGAGAAGGCACAGATGGCACTCATCGACACAAATCCTCAGATAAACCTCGCATACGGCGTTGCCGGTCTCTCAATCGTACTCGACTCACTCTCAGCCATCAAGTATGGCAAGGTAACCGTTAAGCGCAACGAGATTGGACTGACAGAAGGATTCGAAATAGAGAAAGATTTCCCCTGCTTCGGTAACGACGACGACCGCGTAGACCACCTGGGCGTAGACCTCGTATACTTCTTCAACGAAGAGCTGAAAAAGCACCCCGTATACAAAGGAGCCTGCCCCACCCTCTCGCTGCTCACCATTACATCAAACGTGATGTACGGAAAGAAGACCGGTGCAACACCCGACGGACGCGCCAAAGGCGTTGCCTTCGCTCCCGGAGCCAACCCCATGCACGGACGCGACAAGAACGGTGCCATCGCATCGCTCAGCTCGGTTGCAAAACTGCGCTACCGCGACTCACAGGATGGAATCAGCAACACTTTCTCAATTGTACCCAAATCATTGGGTGTGGACGAGGAGACACGTATTGAAAACCTGGTGACAATGATGGACGGTTACTTCACAAAAGGTGCCCACCACTTGAATGTCAATGTACTCAACCGCGAAATGCTGCTCGACGCAATGGAACACCCCGAGAAGTATCCCCAGCTGACAATACGTGTATCGGGATATGCTGTAAACTTCATCAGACTCAGCCGCGAGCATCAGCTTGAGGTAATCTCACGCAGCTTCCACGAGAAGATGTAAACAACAGACAAATATCTTTAGAACATTTACGGGTTGCGCATGGCATTACGGCTGGTGCAGCCCGTAAATTATAACCACCACACACTTACAAGAATGATACGCGTACACTCATACGAATCGATGGGAACATTCGACGGTCCGGGTCTTCGACTCGTTGTTTTCCTGCAAGGATGCAATTTCCGCTGCCTTTACTGTGCCAACCCCGACACCATAGACCCCAAGGGAGAGAGCAAGGAGACACCGGCAGAGAACATTCTGCAGATGGCAATGAGCCAAAAACCGTTTTTCGGCAAGAAAGGAGGAGTAACCTTCAGCGGCGGCGAGCCGACCTTTCAGGCAAAAGAGCTAATTCCGCTGTTCAAACGGCTGAAGGAGGTAGGCATACACATATGTGTGGACACCAACGGAAGCATTTGGAACGAGGATGTAAAGGAGCTGCTCACCCTTGCCGACCTCATTCTGCTGGATGTAAAACAATTCAACGCCGAACGCCACAAGCAACTGACCGAGCGCAGCAACGAACAGACGTTACAGACTGCCGCATGGCTGGAAGGCTGCAACAAACCTTTCTGGCTGCGATACGTACTTGTTCCGGGCTACAGCTCGGCAGAGGAGGATATACGCGCCCTGGGCGAACATTTTAAGGAGTATAAGATGTTGCAACGCATAGAGATTCTGCCCTATCACACGTTGGGTGTACATAAATATGAAGCCATGGGCAAAGAGTACAAGCTTGCAGGCGTAAAAGAGAACACCCCCGAACAGCTGGATGCGGCAAAGGCGCTTTTCGATGAATACTTCCCTGTCGTATACATCAATTAGTGCAACCCGTTCCAGGAATCGGCACATTTGAGCCATATATAACAAACGAGGCATTTGCATACGCAAATGCCTCGTTTGTTATCTTGTACTGCGATAAATTTATCAGATAATAACTGTCTGTGCTTTTACCGGATGATGAAGGAAGATTGACGCTCTTTCGCGGAACTTATCCTCCGACTCGGTAGTGCAGAAACAGCTGTTGCTTCCTTTGGTACAAAGGCTCTCAATCTCGGGATGACGTTCGAGGTAATCCTTCAGCGATGCTGCCACTGCTGCTCCCTGTGTCACGATTTTTATGCCCTCGGGGACATATTTCTTTATCTTGTCGAGCAACAGAGGATAGTGTGTACAACCCAGGATGATTGTATCTATCTTGGGATCGCGTTTGAGAAGGTTGTCAACATGCTTCTTGATGAAGTAATCGGCACCGGGAGTATTGTACTCATTTGTCTCCACCAGTGGCACCCACAAGGGGCATGCTTCGCCTGTCACCTGTATTGTGGGATAGAGCTTGCGTATCTCCAATGGGTATGAGAGTGATTTAATGGTACCGTCAGTGGCAAGAACACCTACGTGACGACTCTCTGTTATTTCGCCGATATTTTCCACGGTGGGGCGTATGATACCCAACACTCTGCGTCGCGGATCGGACTGAGGAAGGTCTATCTGCTGTATACTTCTAAGGGCCTTTGCAGACGCTGTATTGCAACCGAGAACCACCAGTTGGCAACCCGATTGAAAGAGGTAACGCACCGACTGCCTTGTAAACTCATACACTACATCGAACGAACGTGAGCCGTAGGGTGTACGGGCATTGTCACCAAGGTAGAGATAGTCGTATTGCGGCATCAGACGCTGTATCTCCTGATATATTGTCAGTCCTCCGTAACCGGAATCGAAGATTCCTATGGGGCCTGGGCCTTGTGGTAACTGATGTTTGCTGAGCATATTCCTATCTCGTTACTTGATTGTGTAATTACTGTTGTTCGGCAGCAGACTTCTGCTCTTCGGTGACTGTTGCAGGTGTAATACCAAGTGTGCCCAACAGTGCATTGGTAATGTCGAAGCCGCAGGTGGGGTTGATGAATTTATATCCTGCCTCGTCGAGGTCTATGATGTATGCAAGGTTATTGTGCAGACATACGCGTGAAACAGCATCGTCAATCTTGGCACGCATTGGAGCCATGAGTGAGTCGTGAGCCTGTGCGAGCCATGCGCGAAGCTCCTCACGGAAAAGTACGCTTTTGTCTACAAGTTCCTGGAGCTCTTTCTGGCGTTTGCGCAGAATGGGTTCGGGGAATTCGTTCTGTCCGTCAAGATAGGCTACGTATGAACGTGTGAGTTCATTTTCATTGCGGGCGATTTCCGAGTCGCAACGTTTTTTGAGCTGCTCATAGTCTTTGCAGATCTGGCCGTATTCGGGCATCTGCTCAACGACTTTATTGTATCTGAAATAACCGAATGTCAAGGTCTGTGCTGTGAGTGCCATCGGCAACAACAGTAGTAGAAAAATGATTTTACGCATGGTTCTTGGGTGGATGGGACAAAAGGTTGTTTTTCCTAATCTTACTTAGTCGGTCATCAATAGTGACCATTTTGAAAAAAGGGAGGGGACGGTTTTATGGCCTTCCCCTCTATTCTGTTTGGGTTTTTACTTATTTGCAGGAGCTGCAGGTGCTGCGGGTGCCGCAGGTTTTGCGCCCGTCTTGATGCCGAGCTTTGCCTTTACAGCCTCGGTGAGGTCTTCGCAAAGAGTCTTGCTGATGTAGGGGATACCGCTGGCAACGTCGAACACGCATACATAACCGCCTGCGTCGCCCACTGCCTGGATAGCCTTGTTAAGAATCTGGTTAACCTCGCCGAGCTTTGCCTGCTGTACCTGCTGGAGATTCTGATAGCTCTCCTGCTCGGACTGCTGGATACGTGTCATAAGCTCCTGAAGACCCTTCTCGCGACGCTGAAGAATTGCTGCGGGAAGTGAATCCTTAGCCTGCTCATACTCCATTCTCTCTTTCTCGAACTGCTTGCCCAAGCGTTCGTATTCGTCGGCATATTGTTTCTGAAGTGTCTGATAGTCGTTCTGAGCTTTGGTATATTCGGGCATTACCTGTACAATCTCAACTGAGTTGATGTATCCGAATTTCTGTGCGAAAAGGCTCATGGGAGCCACAATCAATAATAGAACAAGAAGTTTTTTCATGACTTTTTCTTTATATGTTTTTATTGGTTTTATTTTTTAATTTATTGATTAACGGTTGCAAAGGTAGTTATTTAATTTGAATAACCAAGTTTTGCCAGTACTTCATTGCTTATATCTATCTTGGGCGAAGCATAGATGATGCTGACTGCCGAGGCGCGGTCGACCACCGCCGAATAGCCCTTTGCCTCGCATATCTCCTTCACTGCGTTGTATATTTCATCCTGTATGGGAGCCATAAGACTTTCGCGTTTCTTGTACAGTTCGCCGTCGGCTCCAAAGTATTTGCGCTTCAGTTCGCTTGCCTGCTTCTCTTTGTTCAGGATCTCCTGTTCACGTGCAGTGCGCTGCTCGTCGGAGAGGAAGATTGACTCGCTCTGATACTTTTTGTAAAGGTTCTGCGCCTCTGTGGTAAGGTCGTCAATTTCGCCCTGCCAGCGTTTCGACTGCTGAGTCAGCTGCTCGTTTGCACGTTCGTATGCAGGGATGTTCTTCAGAATGTATTCCATGTCTATCAAGGCGAACTTCTGTGCGTTGAGACTTACCGCCGCAACTATTGAGAAGAAGGCCAATAATAATAGCTTTTTCATATTATTGTTATTTTAGTTGGTTTATAATTTAGAATTCCTGACCCAGGATGAAGTGGAACTGGCTGCCACCGTATGACGATGAGCCATATATCTTGTCGAATCCATATGCCCAGTCGAGTCCGATGAGACCAATCATCTGCAGATAGAGACGTACACCCAATCCGGCGCTTCGTTTAAGGTCGAAGGGGTTGAACTTCTTGACATCTGTCCACGAATTACCGCCTTCCACAAAGGCAAGCGCATAGATGTTTGTCGCAGTCTGCAACATCAAGGGGTAGCGCAACTCAAGGCCGAGTCGGGTATATGCATAGCCTTCGTATCCGTAGGGAGTAAGACTACCATTGTCGTATCCGCGCAGTGCGATGATGTCGGTTGCATAGTTGTATGAGTATCCGCTCATTCCGTCACCACCAACATAGAAGGTCTCAAAAGGCGACTTCTTGCTTGCTGTGTAATTGCCCAATATACCAAAGTCGGCGCGTGTCATCAACACCAGATTGTGTGTACCGTTGGTCAACGAGGTATAGGTCTTGCTTCTGAACTTGAACTTATAGTATTCTATCCATTTATACTTTTCGCCAAGCTCTTTCTGGTAAGTGGGACTCTTGCTGTCTTTGGCAAGGTTGTCGTAGTCTTTGCCATCGAAGAGCGAATAGGGAGGAGTGAACGACGCCGAGAGCGAGAACTCCGAACCGCTGCGTGGGAAGATGGGGTTGAATACCGAGTTACGCGACAGTGAGAGCGTCAGGCTGACGTTGTTACAATTTCCGTTGCTGATGATAAAGTATTGCCAGTCCTTGAGTGAATACATCTGATAGCTCAACTCAGTAGAGAACTGGAAGTAATCATCGGGCCATGCAAGGCGACGTCCCCAACCAATAGAGAATCCGTACATCTTGATGTATTTGTCGGGGTCGTAGTATGATGAAATATTGTTATATCCGTATCCACCATAGTTGTTGTAGTTGCCGTATCCGTACATGTAGTTGTAGAAGTTGTTGTAGTACGACGAGTTATAGTAGCTGTCGGCTACGTCGGTCTGCACTGACATGAAGGCTGACACTGAGAGCGAGTTTGGACGCTTGCGTCCGAACCAGGGATCGTAGAACGAAAGGCTGTATGCCTGATAATACTGTCCGTTACTCTGTGCGCTGAGAGTCATTGTCTGTCCGTCGCCCTGAGGAATGATACCTCGGCGGTTGGCATCCTTGTTGAAGAGGTTACGCATAGAGAAGTTGGTAAACTTCAACGACACCTTTCCGATGACACCGGTCTGTCCCCATCCGGCAGAAAGTTCTACCTGGTCGTTGCTCTTGGAGATAAGTTCCCAGTTGATGTCGACTGTTGCATTTTGCGGGTCATCCACCACATTGGGGTTGATTTTTTCGGGGTCGAAGTGTCCCATCTGTCCAATCTCGCGGAAAGAGCGCTCAAGGTCGCGCATAGAGAATAGGGCTCCGGGCAGGGTACGCAGTTCGCGGCGCACAACCTCTTCGTAGAGGCGGTCGTTACCGGCAATGGTCACTTTGTTGATGGTGGCCTGAGGACCTTCTGTAATACGTATTTCGAGGTCTACCGAGTCGTTCTCGACGCTTATTTCAACGGGAACGGGACGCGACCACACGTAACCTTTGTTGTAGTACTCTTTGTGAATAGAGTTCTCGTCTGTCATCAATCGCTCGTCGAGCAGTTTCTGGTTGTAGACGTCACCGGCTTTCAGCTGAAGCACTTCGTTGAGTCCGGCAGTAGGGAACACACTGTTACCCACCCAGTTGACGCTGCGCAGGTGGTACTGGTTACCCTCTTCTATCTTCAGGAAGATGTCGACGCTGCTGTCGTCGTGGCGTGCAACGCTGTCGGTGACTATAATCGCGTCGCGGTAACCAAGTTCGCTGTATCGATTGAGAATATTCTCTTTATCCTCTTCGAAGCGTTCGTCGGTGTATTTCTTTGAACGCAGGAAGTTGGCGAGTTTGCCCTTCTCGCGTGTCTTTTTCATCAACTTCTTCACCTTTTTTGCAGGAATAGCCTCTGTACCTTCGATGGTGATGCTGTTGACCTTTATCTTGTCTTTCTTGTCGATGTTGACATCGACAATCACCTGATTGGGCTGGTTGACGTCGGGACGTTGACGTATGTCAATTTCGGCATTCTTGTAACCCTTGCCATCGTAGTATTTGCGTATTACGCTCTTTGCACGGTCTATCATGTTGGGGGTCACCTGATTGCCCTTGATAATGCCTATTTTGGCCATGATGTCTTCGCGTTCGCCCTTCTTTACACCGTTGACATTTATCTGCGATGCGCGAGGACGCTGCTTCAGGTTTATTCCAAGATATATTTTACCGTTGACGATGCTGTCAGCCACAATGCTTACATCTGAAAACAGTCCATGCTTCCAATAACGTTTAACAGCATTGGTAATGTCGTCGCCGGGAACCTTTATCACGTCGCCAACTGTGAGACCCGACAAGCCTATTATGATGTTAGGCTCGTAGTTGTCGACTCCTGTGACGTTTATACCGCCAATCTCATAGAGTCGCGGAGTACCGGAATAGAGTATGGTAGGTGCGACCTGTTTTCCGGTCTGCGCAGCCAATGTTCCTGCCATCAGCAGCAACAGCATCAGCATACGGAAACGTGTCGTTAGTATATATTTCATTTTATCGCTTTTTTATTTTGTAACTTGTTCGCCTGTTTTGCCGAAACGTCGCTGGCGTTGCTGGTAGCTGTGGATAGCCTTGCACAGCTCTTCCTTGTCGAACTCGGGCCACATTACCTCGCTGAAATATAGCTCGGAGTATGCACATTGCCACAGAAGGAAGTTGCTGAGACGCTGTTCACGACCGGTACGTATGAGCAGTTCGGGGTCGGGCATGCCGGCTGTTGTCAGATGCTGGTCTATCAGTTTGTCGTTAATATCTTCGAGCTGCAATTCTCCAACTTGTACCTGAGCAGCTATGCGGCGTGTAGCCTCTGTTATCTCCCATTTTGCAGAGTAGCTGATGGCAAGAACGAAGGTCATGCGGCTGTTACCGGCTGTGCGCTCCATACATTTTTTGAAACGCTCGCGTACGCGCTCGGGCAGTTTTTCCATCTCTCCGATGACTGCGAAGCGTATGTCATTCTTGATGAATATCTCTTCCTCCATCGAGTCGAACAGCAGCACCATCAAGGCAGCCACTTCGTCTGCTGGGCGGTTCCAGTTTTCGGTTGAGAATGTGTATAGTGTAAGGTAACGTATTCCCAGTTTGACTGCATCCTCGGCAATGCGGCGTACCACGGCTGCACCTGCCTGATGACCGTCTGTTCGTGGCAGGTTACGCTGTTGTGCCCAGCGTCCGTTGCCGTCCATTATTATTGCTATGTGTTCGGGTATGCGTTCTTTGTCTATAAGGTCTGTGTAGCTCATATTGGGTGTCAATTATTGCATTTTCTGTATTTTGGCATTATGTCGTATGTCAGGAAAAAGCAAAGGAACGAATATGTGTCTTTGTTTTTCATGCCGCTGCTCTTTATTCCCAACGGGTCGTTAAGTGTCGGTGTGCCTTTGGTTGTAACGTCCAGTTTGTCGCTCATGCTGAAACGGAAAGTCAGTTCACATCCTGCGTTCAACCTGTTGGCTATCTTGTATTTTACGCCTGCGCCTATCGGAAAATTCACCGTAAAGACGTTGTCGGCGGGTTTGCCTGCATATGTAAATCCCATACCCATGGTTATGTAGGGTGTCAGACGATAGAGCCGTTTGTATCCGCCACCGCTTCCGTAGGGAAAGAAATTGTACTCGAACTGCGCGCCGAGGTCATAAAGCGTACGCGAAAAGTCAATTTCGGAATTACCGGGTATGTGGTATTCGCTCCCTTTGGTTGTTCCTGCAATACCTGCTGCCACCAGATTGCCTTTGAAGGCCATTCGTGGGTTCAGATTGTATCGCGCAACGAATCCACCCATGGCCGACATATCCTTAAACAGCCCTGTGAAGTTGGCATCACCCAAATAGAAACTGCCACCCAGCGCACCGCCGACCTCCATCTTGTACTCGAGGTCCTGTGAATGCGCAGTTGCCGCAAATGCAAGCAACCACATCAGTAACAGATATTTGAATACTCTTGCTCTCATCTTCAACAGTAGTGCCGAACAAATTACAACTTAAAATATCATCCTATAAGTCGAGTTTATTCATACGTCCGCGCCATACTATTCCGTTGCTGCCACCAGTTACCAGCCAGATGTTGCCATTCTGGTCGACAGTGGCGCTGAAAGGTGCCTCTGTACCCGACAACTCTTCGGGCAGCGTGGGACCGCCCTCTTTTGCAGCCTCCCATGTGAGGCCATTGTCGCGTGAGATGAATATGGTGCTGAGTGCTTCCACTCTATTGCCCTCAACAGTTCCGCTGCCGCCTATGGCATACAGTTTGCTGTCGTAGGGGATTATTGTCAATGATTTCAGTTCGGGACAGAGTTTGTTCTGGTACGAAGAGGGGTGATACTCTACCCATTTCTTCTCATTTGAGAGTTTACCCCAGAGTTTGGGCTGCTGAGGTTGCTGAGGAGCATCTCCTATGAGAATGTATCTGTTGATATTCATGTTTGTACGCAGGGGGGCAACCGTCCACGAAAGGTTGTTCAACGGGAATCGTTCGCTCAAGGGCTGCACTGAAGTGAAGCCTGCTGCAGGGTCGGAAGTGGTTGCCAGTGAATCGGCTGTCGCTGCCCACATGACATTGTCTTTGTCCGATGCGGCAAAGAGTGTTGTCAGACTCTTTTCGCAAGGCAGATTTTCCCATGCCGCGCCATCGGTTGATGCATAGAGCTTACCCTCTGCCACCGCATAAAATTTGCCGTTGAACAGGGTGATGGAGTTCAGATTGAGAGCTGCCGGGGCCGAAGTGGTCTGTGCAGTCCATGCAGAGGCATCTGACTGCGAAGCTGTTGCAAGCGACAAATTGCTTTCTGCGTCAATGCCGAAGAGGTATAATGTTTCGTTTGCTGTCATCAGTCGCAACTCGGTGCTTGTTGTATCGGGGCTTGTCGACAATTTGTTCCAATAGAGCTGATTGGGGTCTATTGTGTGAACATTGAGGCGTACCTGATACTCACGCGAGTAGCTTTTGTCTGTCGATACGATGCGCAGACGGATGGGGTTTGTGAAGTCGAGTGAATCGGTTGACACCTGCGACTTGAAACTGCCCAGGCTGTCAACGTACAGATATGCAATTCCATCGCATGAAATATTTGTAGATACTCGTGTGATGTTTGTGCCGACGGGCAGTGAGTCGACATTGTATGCAAGATTGTTTTCCTGGTCTATGGTAAAGGGATAATTGCTGCCGGTAACAGTCTTGATGTAAGTGCTGTCGCTGCCATCGTCTTTCTTTATCGTGTAAGTTGTGTGTATATCGTCGATGCTTACCGAACGCAATGTAGCGTAGGGATACTCCTTTACTTCGAGTGCTCCATCCGATTTCAGGCAAGAGGTCAGAGTGAGCAGAATTATTGTCAGAAAAGTTGTAAGGTATGTATATTTTTTCATATTGCTTTTATGTCTCCGGCGGACAGTCGTGTTTTGTCCGCATACTATTATCAATCTACAAAAATAGGAACAATTTTTTGTATGCTTGTAATAGATTGGGCTATTTATGCTTTTTTAAGCATAAAAAACATAAAATCATTGCATAAAAGTCTCTATGATATGCCCGAAACTCTTTTTCTTTTGCGATTTCAGGCCTTGTGGCAGAATGGGAGCAGGCACTCCGTCGCCGAGCAGAAGGTGGGGATTGGTCTCTATGCGTATTTCGTCCCATAGACCGCTGTCGATAAAACTTTGCAACGTTTCGCAGCCTCCCTCAACCAACAAGGATCCTATTTTCTCTCCATGGAGATGTTGCAGTATCTGCATGGGGATATTGCCTGTAAAGTCGAGTGCCACCTGTGAAATATTTTCGTTACAAAAGTCGCGGTCGGTTGCATTGCCGTATACGATTGTATGAACTTTTCCATCGAAAAGTTTTATAGTCTGTGGCAGTGTGCCATTCCTGTCAATAACAAGGCGTAAAGGAGTGCGTCCCGACCAGTGGCGCAATGTCAGCGAGGGGTTGTCGAGCTGTGCGGTGCGGCGTCCCACAAGTATAGCATCGTGGGTGGCACGCAATTTGTGTACGACAAGCATTGTGGCACTGTTTGAGATTGCCTGCGCCTCGCCATCGATGCGTTTTTTGTCAATAAAGCCATCGGCAGATTGCGCCCACTTAAGTGTCACATATGGGCGATTTTTGCCGTGGACAGTGAAAAAGGCACTGTTCAGCCGATAGGCCTCATCCTGCAACACTCCAACTTTAACATCAATCCCCGCAGCACGCATGCGTTCGATGCCGCGACCACTCACCTGGGAATTGTTGTCGGTGGTGGCTATGACCACTCGCGGTATTCCTGAATTTATTATCAGGTCGGCACACGGGGGAGTCTTGCCATAGTGCGAGCATGGTTCAAGGCTGACGTAGATGGTGGACTCTTTCAACAGCGACCTGTCGCGTACTGAGTTGACGGCATTTACCTCGGCGTGTGCCTCGCCACAGCGTATATGATAACCTTCGCCGATAATTTTTCCGTTGCACACAATTACTGCCCCCACCATAGGGTTGGGGGATGTACTGCCACTGCCGCATCGTGCAAGTTGCAGACAGCGGGCGATATACAGTTTATCTTCGGCTGTTGGTTCGTATGACATTCCGTGCGTGTGAATTACTCTTTTACAAGATGCATCATAGCCCAGCGGTTATCTTCGGCACATCCTTTGTAGGTCAATCCGTTGCGGGTTGCCTCTTCTTTGAGAATCTCAATATCCTCAGTATAGAATCCGCTGATGAAAATCTCCGAACCGGGGTGCATGCAGGCCGCATATACATTCATGTCGGCAAGCAGTATGTTGCGGTTGATGTTGGCTATCACATAGTCGAAACTCTCTTCACCCGGACGCAACACTTCCGCACCACCCAATCGCACCTCGATGTCAGGTGTGTCGTTGAGTGCAATATTTTCAAGCGCATTTTCATAGGCAAATTCGTCGATGTCGATGGCGGTGACTTTTGTTGCTCCATGCTTACGGGCAAGGATGGCAAGCAGTGCTGTTCCACAGCCCATGTCCAGCACACTTTTGCCGCTCATATCTGTTGCCAGGATGGCACGCAGCATGTGGCATGTTGTCTGGTGATAGCCTGTTCCGAATGCCATCTTGGGGTCGATGAGTATGTTGTAACGTGCCTGGGGAACATCAGTGTGGAATGTGCTGTGAATAACACACTGGTCGTCTAGCACAATGGGTTGAAAATAGTTCTTCTCCCACTCGGCGTTCCAGTCCTCGCCTTCAATCTCCTCGGTAGAGTATGTGATTGAGAACCCATCGAGAGGGAATGTTTCCACCACAGTTTTTGTAGCCTCTTCGTCGAAAAGGGCTTTGGGGGCGTATGCTGTCAGTCCGCTCTCTTCGGCAACGAAACTCTCGAAGCCTGTGTCCGCCAACAGAGCCGAGAGTACATCTGCCGCCGCCTCCTCGGCTGGCACTATTGTAAATGTCGCTTTTATGTAGTTGTTCATATTTCTGTTTTTTGCAAATGTAATATAAAATCGCCTATTATATGGCTATAGCGTATTGTTTTCTGTTTTTCGCATGCCCGGTTATCAACGCCAACAAAGTCGCATCCCGAATCACTCATAAAGTTTATAAGTGGTTCTTAGTACCTGGAACTCGGTGCGGCGGTTCAACTGGTGACAAATCTCCTGCTGCTCCTCGCTTGACAAGGCGTTGATAAATGCTTCGCTAAGGACATCATTCTCTTTCAGGAATGGATATTTTTCGGTCAGTTTGCGATTGACGGTCTTAGGCTTGCTCTCGCCGTAACCCTTTGCCGTCAGACGCTCTTTGTCTATGCCGTTTTCAATGAGATAGGCAACCACAGCCTCTGCTCGCTTCTGCGAAAGTTTCTCATTGTACTGGTCGCGTCCACGGAAGTCACAGTGCGAAGCAAGCTCAATGGTTACATTGGGGTTGTTTTCAAGCAGTTTGACAAGCTCGTCGAGCGACGCTGTCGATTCGGGTGTAAGCGTTGCTTTGTCAAACTCATAAAAAATATTATCTATTAGCACCGGACGGGTGATAGATGCAAGTTCAAAGTCCAGTTGATAGTCGACCTTACCCGACTGGTTGGTGGTCTTTAGCTGCTGCATGGCATTAAGATAGCCTTTGCAGGTACCCAGCAGCACATATTCCACACCAGGATTGACACGCACCGAGTATGAACCGTCGTTCATCACTCCGAAACTGTTTTTTGAGCCATCGTTGCCAATCATGTGAATAACTCCGGAGGGTAGCTCGTAGCCATCCTTTTCGTATATCCAACCGTGCAGTGTATGCACAGTTTCGGGAAGATAGAAGGAGTATATGTGGTCCCAGCCGCGTGCGTCGTTTCTGTTGGACGAGAAGTATCCGCGGTAGAGGTTGGGTGCAAAGGTTATTCCAAAGTCATCGGCGTTGGAGTTCACAGGCGCCTTCATGTTGCTGACCTCATAGGTGCTGTCGTTCACCTGTGTGGCACAGAATATGTCGAGTCCGCCCATTCCGGGGAAGCCGTTCGACGAGAAGAAGAATTTGCCCTCGGGGCCAAATGCCGGAAAGAGTTCGTTGCCTTCGGTATTTATCTGTTCACCAAGATTTTCAATGATGCCGGTCTTGAACTTATTGCCGCCTATGTAGAATCGCCAAATATCGAACCCTCCAACTCCACCTGCCATGTCCGATGCAAAATAGAGCCACTCGCCATCGGGCGATATTGCCGGATGGGCATACGAAGAGAGGGTGTCCGACGAGATTTTCACAGGCTCGGGCTTGCCCCATGTGGCATCCTTACGCGGACTGCGATATATTTCGGCATAACGCGGAAACTGGTCGTCGGTGGCGCAACGTGTAAAGTACATCATCTTACCATCGGGTGTAAAGGCGCAGGCGCCATCCTCGTAGCCGCTGTTCACCTCACCCTGAATAAGTTCGGTCTTTTGCCACTTTCCCTTGTCGTTGCGTTTGGTAAGGAACATATCTGCACACTTCTGTCCAGTTACACCGCTGATATCTGTGCCGTTAGCCTCTTTGCGTGTGGAGGTGGTGATAATCATCGTTGTGTCGCTGCCGACGTACATTGGGCAGTAGTCGCTGCGCTGTCCGTTAAGTTCGTTGGCCTTTTTTACAATATAACGTGTGGGATTCTTTTTCCAGTCGGCCGATTGTCGTGCGGTCTCCAGTCCAACGCGTGCCAGTGCATCGTCGGGGACGAGAGCAAGATAGGTCTCGTAGCTTGCCTGCGCTCCTTTATAGTCACCAGTCATCAACAGCGCATCGGCAAGGTGGCGATGGGCAAGGCTGTCGGGATAATTGTATCGGATGGCATTTTTGTAGCTGCCCATTGCACGCGCTGCATTGTTGGTCTTGCGGTAACATTCGCCCAGTTTCCAGGCAATGACACCGCGACGTTTCTTTTCCTTGGCAGCAGTCTTGCGGTAGGCCTTTTTGTACTCTTTGGACGCCTCGACATATTCGCAGATGGCATAGAACTGGTCACCCTTTCTGATTGCCTTGTCAGTGCTGCATGAGAAAAGGAGTATCGCCGTAGCGAGCAGTGTGAATATGTGGCGGATATGTGTCATTATAGTAATAACTGCGAAAAGGGCATTTTATTATATGGCTATAGAATTTATTCTAGCGTTGAATTACCGAATTTATCTATATAGCCCCATTTGCCATTCAATTCAACATACGTTAACCCCGTATCGAAAGAATATGCTTTATCATATTTACAAGGGAAAACCTCGCGACCATTTTTATCAATAAAGCCATATTTGTTATTCAATTCAACAAGCGCTAGACCTTCACTGAAGAAAGATGTATAATCGTATTTGCAAGGAATAACCTCTCTACCGGTCTTATCAATAAAGCCCCACTTGCGATTAAATTCAACACAAGCCAAACCTTCACTGGAAGAAAATGCGTCATCATATTTGCAAGGAATGACCTCGCGACCAGTTTTATCAATAAAGCCCCTTTTGCCATTTAATTTAACACAAGCCAAACCTTCACTAAAAGAGTGTGCGTCATCATATTTACAAGGAATGACCTCTTTACCACTTTTATCGATAAAACCATATTGGCCATTCAATTTAACATCAGCCAAGCCCTCACTGAAGAAAGATGTATAATCGTATTTGCAAGGAATAACCTCTCTACCGGTCTTATCAATAAAGCCCCATTTGCGATTAAATTCAACACAAGCCAAACCATCACTGAAAGAAAGTGCCAAATCATATTTGCAAGGAATGACTTCGCGACCAGTTTTATCAATAAAACCACTTTTACCATTCAATTCAACAACAGCAAAACCTTCACTGAAAGATACTGCGTCATCATATTTACAAGGAATGACTTCGCGACCATTCTTATCGATAAAGCCCCTTTTGCCATTTAATTTAACACAAGCCAACCCTTCACTGAAATAATCTGCCAAATCATATTTGCAAGGAATGACTTCGCGACCATTTTTATCGATAAAACCCCATTGGCCTTTAAATTCAACACAAGCAAAACCCTCACTGAAAGAATATGCATCATCATATTTACAAGGGAAAACCTCGCTGCCATTTTTATCGATAAAACCATATTTACCATTCAATTCGACACAAGCTAGACCTTCGCTGAAAGAATTCGCATAATTATATTTGCAAGGAATGACTATCTGCATGGTCTCCTCGTCGATAAAGCCCACTTTCTTATTCTGTATATAGGGGACAAGTTTCAGATTATCCGAGCGTTCCTCTTCGCGTTTATTTTGCACTGCATTAAGGTCCACCTTATACAGCGTATCGCGTTCTATGGTAATTTCTTCGGTTATTCTGTCCTGTTCATTTGCCGTGCTGACAAATTCCACATAGTATTCTCCTGGCGGCAATGGCATTTTCAAGAGCGAGCCGGCAACGGCAAACCCCTTTTCTTCGCAATCGACAAACACCTTGCAATCGACATCTGTCAAAATCTTTAGATTGGCATTACCTGCGTTCGCCGAAGCGGGAAGATTGCCATCTTTCTGCTCAGGTTTTTTGGCTTTATTTTCGATTACGATATTCCGGCCCAGGACCTTACCCACGGCAATGACAAGTTCCTCCAGGTGTTTCTCGTAATATGGATAAGCAGTGAGCCAATGTTTACGCGAAAGATAGTATTCCAATGCCTCATCCATGGCGATATTCTCCACCAGGAAGGGGACTATTATCTTGTTATTGTTAAAGGCCTTGTCTATTTCGTTGCACACATGTTCTGATGCATTCGAATTTGCTGTAAAGACAAGCACCATGACCTTACACTCCTTGATGCCTTTGATTATTTCACGTGCATAGGGAATGCCGGGCTGAACATCGCGCGGGGCTATCCAGCAGGGTATTTTATTCTCTTCCAACGCATGGCAAATTGCATCGGCTATAATTTTATCTTTACTCGAATAACTTATAAATACTTCGTGCATATCTGTTTATCCTTATCTTCCAATTGCAGTATTGTCCCTAAGCACCGAATTAACGACCTCCACCAGCATCGCTTTCAGTTCGTCAACGAACTGCTTCGCTTCGTATTTGCGACGCTCGATATCACGCAGTTTCTTCTCCCACTGACCGGTGAGTTCGGCACTCTTCAGCAATTCGTTGCGGATGATACCTACCAGTTCCACGCCTGTGGCTGTGGCGAAGATATTTTTCTTCTCGTTGCGGATGTAGTTGCGTTTGAAAAGAGTCTTTATAATCTCGGCACGGGTCGAAGGACGACCTATTCCGTTCTCTTTCATCAGGTCGCGCAGCTCTTCGTCGTCGACGGTCTTTCCGGCTGTCTCCATTGCCCTGAGCAGTGTTGCCTCGGTGTAGGGTTTGGGAGGCTGTGTCATCTTCTCGACAAGTTCAGGTATGTGGGGACCACTCTCGCCCTTTGTAAAGGCTGGCATTGTCTGGTTCTTCTCCTCTTTGTCGTTGTCGGCTGGCTCCTGAGCAAAGACCACACGCCATCCGGGGTCGGTAATTACCTTTCCGGTTGCCTTGAAGTTCACACCACCGCTCTCGCCCAGCACCGTTGTTGTACAGAACTTACATTCGGGGTAGAAGATGGCAATGAAGTGTGTGGTCACAAGGTTATATACACGACGTTCATTCTCGGTAAGCGCCTGAGGATGCACACCCGTGGGTATAATTGCATGGTGGTCGGTAACCTTCTTGTTATCGAACACCTTTTTCGATTTTATCAGCGGCTTACCCATCAGCGGTGCAGTCAGTTGCTGATAGTCGCGCAGTCCCTTGAGGATATTTTCGCACTTGGGATAAATATCTTCGCTCAGATAGGTGGTGTCCACACGCGGATAGGTGGTGTATTTCTTTTCGTACAGCGATTGTATGGTCTGCAAGGTTTCGTCAGCCGTCATTCCGTACTTCTTGTTGCAGTCTACCTGCAACGAGGTTAGGTCGTAGAGACGGGGCGGAAGTTCGTTGCCCTTCTTTGCTGAAATGTCGGTTACGGTGAAAGGCTCGCCGGAGATTTTCTGCAATGCCTCTTCGGCCTTCTCTTTCTCTTCGAACTTGCCCTCGACGACGCTGAAAAGCACATCGCGGTACTTGGTTTTCAGTTCCCAATAGGGTTTGGGGATAAAGTTCTCTATTTCGGCCTGTCGTTTGACAATAAGTGCCAGCGTGGGTGTCTGCACACGACCAATCGACAGCACCTGTCGGTTGCCGCCATATTTGAGCGTGTAGAGGCGTGTGGCATTCATTCCCAGAAGCCAGTCGCCAATGGCACGGCAGAGCCCTGCCTCGTAAAGCGGCTGATATTCCGACTGGTCCTTAAGTGTGGCGAACCCCTCTTTTATAGCCTCCTCGGTGAGCGACGATACCCACAAACGTTTAACAGGGCATTTTGTTTGAGCCTTCTGCATTATCCAACGCTGAATAAGCTCTCCCTCCTGCCCGGCATCGCCGCAGTTGATGATGCACTCGGCACCCTCAATGAGTTTTTTTATTATATTGAATTGTCTTTCCTTACTGCGTTCACCCATCAGTTTGATGCCGAATTTTGGCGGAATCATGGGCAGACTGCTGAGGCTCCAACGTTGCCACATCTCGGTGTAGTCGTTGGGTTCTTTAAGCGTACACAGGTGTCCCAATGCCCATGTGACGCAGTATCCGTTTCCTTCGAAAAATCCGTCGCGCGGAGCAATCGCACCCAATACCTTGCCAATGCTCTCGGCGACGGATTTTTTTTCAGCTATACATAGAATCATTCTTTACTCTTCTTCCCTTCCTAACAACACCTGCATAAGTTCACACGCCGCTTTTGTCACGCTTGTTCCGGGACCGAAAATGGCAATAACGCCTGCACGATAGAGAAAATCGTAGTCCTGCGCGGGAATTACTCCACCTGCAAAGACAAGAATATCCTCGCGTCCCTGTTTCTTAAGTTCTTCGATGAGCTGCGGAATGAGTGTCTTGTGGCCGGCTGCAAGCGACGAAACGCCGATGGCATGTACATCATTTTCAATTGCATCTTTGCAGACCTCAGCCGGTGTCTGGAACAACATTCCCATATCCACATCAAAGCCGCAGTCGGCATATCCGGTTGCGACAACCTTTGCGCCACGGTCGTGACCGTCCTGACCCATCTTGGCTATCATCACTCGGGGACGACGTCCCTCAATCTTTGCAAACTCTTCGGTGAGGGCGCAGGCCTTTGCAAAGCTCTCGTCCTGCTTGCTTTCTGCTGAATACACTCCTGATATTGTTCTTATTACTGCTTTATAGCGTCCTGCAACCTTCTCGCAGGCATCTGATATTTCTCCCAATGTGGCGCGAACTCTTGCTGCCTCCACTGCGCACTCGAGCAGATTGCCTTCGCCACTTGCAGCGCACTCGGTGAGCCTGTCGAGCGCAGCCTTCACCTCATCCTCGTTACGTGAGGCTCGGTTGCGGGCAAGAGCTTCGAGCTGTTGCTGCAACACTGCTGTGTTGTCAATTTCGAGAATATCGATAGGCTCTTCTTTTTCAAGACAATATGCGTTTGTTCCGACAATCATCTGCGAGCCGTTGTCTATGTGGGCCTGTGTACGTGCTGCAGCCTCTTCGATGCGCATTTTGGGGATACCTGTCTCGATGGCTTTTGCCATACCTCCCAGTTCCTCCACCTCTTCGATGAGCGCCCAAGCCTTTTCGGCAAGTTCTTTGGTGAGGCTCTCTATGTAGTATGAACCGCCCCAGGGGTCGATACCTTTGCAGACATTGGTCTCTTCCTGGATGTAAATCTGTGTATTGCGGGCAATACGTGCCGAGAAGTCTGTTGGCAGCGCAATGGCCTCATCAAGCGCATTGGTGTGCAGCGACTGTGTATGTCCCATTGCTGCAGCCATTGCCTCTATACATGTTCGTCCTATGTTGTTGTAGGGGTCCTGCTCGGTGAGTGACCAGCCCGATGTCTGGCAGTGTGTGCGCAGAGCCATCGACTTAGGATTCTTGGGGTTGAATTTTGCTATGATTTTTGCCCACAGCATACGTGCCGCACGCATCTTTGCTATCTCCATAAATGGGTTCATTCCTATGCCCCAGAAGAATGAAAGTCGGGGTGCAAAGGCGTCAATGTCAATACCTGCCGCCACACCTGCACGCACATATTCCAATCCGTCGGCAAGGGTGTATGCCAGTTCGATGTCAGCTGTTGCGCCTGCCTCCTGCATGTGATAGCCCGAAATTGATATTGAGTTGAATTTGGGCATATTCTTTGAGGTGTAGGCAAATATGTCGCTGATGATGCGCATTGAGAATGCAGGTGGATAGATGTAGGTGTTACGCACCATGAACTCCTTGAGAATGTCATTCTGAATGGTACCGGCAAGTTCTTCGAGCTTTGCGCCCTGTTCGAGTGCTGTATTTATGTAGAAGGCAAGCACCGGCAGCACTGCGCCGTTCATGGTCATTGAAACAGACATTTTGTTCAAAGGGATTCCATCGAACAACTGCTTCATATTCTCCATGCAACAGATTGAAACTCCTGCCTTTCCCACATCACCTACAACACGTTCGTTGTCGGGGTTGTAGCCACGGTGGGTGGGGAGGTCGAATGCCACGGAGAGTCCTTTCTGTCCCGATGCCAGATTGCGGCGGTAGAAGGCATTTGACTCCTCGGCTGTTGAGAATCCGGCATACTGTCGGATGGTCCACGGACGGAATGCGTACATCATTGAATAGGGGCCACGCAGGAAGGGAGGCAACCCGGCTGCATAGTCGGGGTGCTGCATATCCTTAGTATCCTCGGCAGTGTAAACCTGCTTTACTTTAATGTGTTCGGCAGTGTCAAACGTTGCACACTCGGCAGACTGTTGCGTTGCCGCACTTTTTGCAAAAATATCTATATTCTTGAAATTCTTTCTCATAGCGGCTAACAATTGAGTTTGTTGTTAATCTCTTTCAATGTCTCCAATACATTCACACGCACATGGATGAAGTTTTCGATGCCCGCATTTTTCAGTTCATCGCTGCATGCAGGTGCGCCTGCAACCACAAAGAGTGCCTTTCCGCCAAGTTTCTCAAAGGCAGGAATTGCATATTCTGCATATTCGTCGTCGCTTGAACATATTACCACAATATCGGCATTCGCCTTGATGGCAGCTTCGACACCCTCGTCGACGCTTGCAAAGCCAAGGTTGTCGATAATCTCGTAGCCTGCAACTGCGAAAAAGTTGCTTGAGAATTGTGCGCGCGCCTGACGCATGGCAAGGTTGCCAATGGTGAGCATAAATGCCTTTGGACGTCTGCCACTCTGCTCTACCGCAATGCGCAATTGCTCAAAATCTTCGGCAAGACGACGTTTCGACAGTGTATTTTCACCCGTATGCTCTTTCTCGCCACAACCGCAAAGCTGCTCGACAGGACGATGCCCCTCGGAAAACTCATTGAAATTGGGAAATTGGTTGGTGCCGAGAAGTATCTCTTTGCGACGCGCAGCAGCCTGACGACGGCCATCGCCATCGCCGTTTACTGTATTCTGAACAGAGTTACTCTCAACAGCTGCACGGAAACCGCCCATTTCCTCAACTGCAAGGAATAATTTCCATGCCTCCTCTGCAAGTGAAGCTGTCAGTTTCTCTACATAATAGGAACCCGCAGCAGGGTCTACAACTCTGTCGAGTCGGCTCTCGTTCTTGAGAATAAGCTGCTGATTGCGGGCAATACGTTCGGCAAAGGCTGTTGGTGCCTCATATACAGCATCGAACGGTGTCACCGTTATTGAATCGGCGCCGGCGATAGCAGCGCTCATCGCCTCAGTCTCGCCACGCAGGATATTTACATACGCATCATACAGTGTCTGGTTGAAAGTGGTGGTAACAGCATGCAGTGCCATCATGCAGTCGCTGTCGTTGTTGGGATTATACTCCTTTACAATATTTGCCCACAGCATGCGAGCCGCACGAATCTTCGCAATCTCCATAAAGAAATTGCCTGAGATTCCAAATGTGAATTTAATTTTGGCAGCGGCAGCCGATGCAGGCACTCCGCCTTCGGTAAGGATATTCATATACTCATTACCCCACGCAAGTGCATAGCCAAGTTCGTGAGCAATATATGCACCGCTGTTACACAGCAACGATGCATCCACCATCACACAACGATAGCCGGGAAGTGCAGCCATCAGGTCGACAAGCTTCACCAGTATTGCATCGCCGTTCTCTAAAATTTTACCCTGTGAGAGTTGCTTGCCCAACGGGTCAAACTCTATGCTTCCGCGCAGCGCTGCAAAATTGAGTCCGCGCTCTTTATAATATTCGATAAGCAGTGCAGCAAACTCATAGCTCTTTTTCAGACACACCTTGAAGTTAAGTTCCACAGCCAAGGGGTCAATGCCATCGAGCAGTTCTGCTATGTATGCAGCAGAGACCAGGTTACCCTTAACCGAGAAGCCAAGCGATGTGCACCCCTTTTCAATGAGCAAACGGGCCTTCTCGTTTGATGCTGCCGCATCGGACTCCTTCACTTCCTGACGTATAAGCCAGTCATTATTATTTTTGCATCCACGAGTATATGGAAATACTCCGGGAAACTCCTGTTTTACAGTTTCTGCTACATCCGAGCTACGATAAAAAGGCTGTACATCGAAGCCTTCGGATGTTTTCCATACAAGTTTCTTCTGAAAGTCTGCCCCTTTGAGGTCTTCAGTTATCTTGTTCATCCACTCCTCCGTTGTTATCGGCGGAAACTCTGAAAAGAGATTTTTATTTACTTCTGCCATAAAATTTGGGTTAGTGTTATTACTCTTTTGCTTTTTTCTCTTTATGTGTCTTACAAAGATAGTGCAAACTGCGAGGAGTGCAAAATAATGCGTTTGTTTTTTACCCAAACACCAAATTCTATTTCCGGAAGTACACTACCGTATACAAACAGAAAAGAGAAGCAATCGATTGCTTCTCTTTTCTGTTTGTATAGATTGTTATTGCGTTACTTTTTCTTGTCAGTTGCAGAATATACAACTGAAAGAGCCATAGATTTACGCAACTCCATTTTAACGTCGGTAACGATACCCATCTGAGTATCCTTGTCAATTCTCATTACCATCTTCATGAAGGGCTTGTCGCGCTCTGACATTGCTTCACGCTCAGCCTGTACGTACTCACGGATGTAACCAACTTCTTCGCCACGAATCAGTTTATCGTTCAACTGAATACGGCTGGCTGTACCCATGATGGCACGTAAATCTTTCGTAGGACGACCAATGTTAATATATGATGCCAAAGACTTACGCTCCAGTTTCTCCAACTCAGTACCACCGGGTACTTTGTACTCTACTTTCAATTCCTCCTCGCGCATAGATGTTACCATCATGAAGAAGAAGAGCATTGAAAATATCAAGTCAGGAAGTGAAGAGGTATTCAATTCCGGCATTCCTGCCTTTCCTTTCTTTTGAAACTTACTCATAATCCTTATTTGCCATATTGTTTTGGTTCGGCCTCAGAAATCATACACTTGTAATACTGACGGCATGCCAATTGTTCATCCTCGTTACACTCATTATAGGGGCGTCCGAAAGTCTTGCGTGCCAATTCGTCACGAAGCTCGTTGTAAGCACCATATAATTCATTCTCTACCTGGAAATATGTGTCGTAGTTTGTCGCACGGTCGGTAACAAATGAGATTACGTGATTCTTTGTAATCATCTGCTGTCCGAAAGGTGCAGGCAGTTCTACCAAATGCTTCTCAGGAAGATTTACATGATCCTCGGGATTCGCAATAAACTCCTTCGCCAATTCACGAATCTCTGAAAGTTCAACCTCGCGTGTTTCGTTTTTCATTACAACCATTATCTTGTTGTACATGTTAACTGTAACCTGCATGGTATTTCTCTTGTGAACTTCAGGGGGTTCCTGATTTTCTTCGGGAGGGTTGGGGAGACGGACCGCCAAACCACGGTCAGTATTCATTGAGGTAGTAATAAGGAAGAAGATAAGCAAAATAAATGCTATGTCAGCCGTTGATGAGGAGTTTAACCCCGGTACAGATCTCTTTCCCATTATCTAATTACGCTTTTACTTTATTAACACTCTTAGATACATTCATAAGGCTAAGAGCTGTGCAAAGTGTAGCAGCAGCAAGAAGCACATACTGAACATAGATGCAGACATCGCTAAGAACGAGTTTGTCCTTATCTTCGAACAACTCGCCACCAGCCATTCTGATAGGCTCGTCAGATGCTACTGCATATGCAGCGCCAAAGAGAGCAACTACCAACAGAGCGCCCAAAAGACCCTTAACTGCTGTCATGGGGCTGTCTTTCAAGTTCACGAGGAACTGTTTGAAGACAAATATCATCAGCAAGACGATACCTGCAGCAACCAATGCATACATCCAATAGATGAGCAAGTCTGTATTCACGGGGTCTACCAAAGACTTACCGTTAATTGTTGAATAGTTGTCAAAACCTACGAAGAAGAATACTCCGCAAATAACAACTGATACAGCAATCAGCGCCCAAAGGATGTAAGTTGATAAATTATTAATTACAGAAGCTTTCATGATTATTTAGCTTTTTAAGTGAATTAGTCTTTTTTGTAGAGACCCTTCTTTACAATCATGTCGATGAGTTTGATTGAGCAATCCTCCATATCCTGAGTGATAGCCTCAATCTTGGTAAGTACGAAGTTGTAGAATACCTGGAGTACAAGAGCTACGACGATACCGTAGATAGTTGTGATAAGAGCCACCTTCATACCACCTGCAACGACTGTGGGAGAGATGTCACCTACACGCTGGATTTCGTCGAACGCCATAACCATACCGATCACAGTACCCAAGAATCCGAGAGAGGGAGCCATCGCGATGAAGAGAACGATCCAAGAGCAGTTCTTCTCGAGGTTCATAGCCTGAACGCTACCGTATGAAACGATTGCCTTCTCGATTGAGTCGAGAGTCTGATCTGTACGGAGAAGACCCTGATAGCAGATAGCAGCAACAGGACCTGCTGTTTTCTCGCAGACAGCTTTTGCTTTCTGAACATCACCTGCTGCAATAGCCTCAGCGATTGATGCCATCAATTTCTTTGTGTTAACCTGTGTAAGGTTGAGGTAGATGATACGCTCGATACAGAATGCAAGACCGATGATCATAGCGATAGCAACCAATGACATGAAGCTAGCGTCACCCTCGATGAACTTAGTTTTCAACTCTTTGTGGAAACTTGTAGGTTCAGCCTCCTCGATGGGAGCAGAAGTAGTTTCTTCTACAGCAGCAGCTGTAGTAGCGGCTGAATCAACAGCAGCTGAATCAACCTGTTCGGTCTGCTCAGTAGCCTGAGCGTCCTGTGCCTGAATAGACTGAGTTGTTCCGAATGCGAACAATCCCAACATTGCAACAATTGCAAAAAGCTTTTTCATTGTGTGTTAATTTTAGAAATTGTTATTTAAATAGTTTATAATTTTAAAGTTATATAGTTTTAAATCTCTGCGGAAAGAGGGGGATTCGAACCCCCGATACGCTTTTGACGTATACACGCTTTCCAGGCGTGCCTCTTCAACCACTCGAGCATCTTTCCTTACAAAACAAGCACGACATACATTGTGCATGTTTTAAGTTTTTTATAGTCCACGCACAATTTCGCCACAAAAGTAACCTTTTTTTTCAATAAAACATCTATTTAAACAAAAAAAAGAGAAACATTTTTAATATCTGCACTTTTTCAATGATAAAAACGGCATTTTCACCGTTTTTATTACACATCGGCGAAGAAAAATTGCTATCTTCGCGTTGTATTAAGAATAATCGGAGTTTATGGGATTTTGGGACTATATAAACCCCTATTGCTGGGTGACAGATATAAGGAATTTTGCTTTTGACAAAGGATGGCTCAAGAGCAGTTTTTTCCACTTACCGGTCGTTTCGGTGGGAAACCTGACAGTTGGCGGAACCGGAAAAACTCCACACATAGAATACATTATAAATCTTCTAAAGGAGGAGTACCACATAGCCACCTTAAGCCGTGGTTACAAGAGAGCAAGCAAAGGATATGTAAAGGCAACATCGGGTTGCGACACCTCGCTTATCGGTGATGAGCCGGCGCAGATAAAGAGCAAGTTCCCCGATATAACAGTAGCCGTTGACGAAAAGCGAGTGGATGGAATAGGACACCTGCTTTCTGAAGAGAAACAGCCGGATGTAATATTGCTGGATGACGCCTTTCAGCACCGTTATGTAACTCCGGGTCTAAGCATCGTGCTTGTTGACAGCAACCGCCCAATTTGGAACGACAATGTGTTACCATTCGGACGTTTACGCGAACGTGCCGACGGGATAAAGCGTGCAGACGTTATCGTTGTCACAAAATGCCCGCAGGCGATGCAGGAGAGCCAGAAGCAACAGTTCCGTCAGAAATTAGGACAAAAAAACGATACACCTGTTTTTTTCTCCACTGTATGCTACGACAAGCCCAAAGCCCTTTTTGACGTTGCTGAGCAGCAATGCACAATAGACAAAGGCACAAATGTATTGCTTCTGACAGGCATAGCCCGTCCCGAACCGCTGAAAAAGGAGCTCGAAAGCAGAGGCGCCGAAGTAACACTCATGCAGTTTGCCGACCATCACAATTTCAGTTGCGCCGAACTTGAAAACGTTGCAAAAAAGTTTGCTTCGTTGCCATCGGACAACAAAATAATAATAACAACGGAGAAAGATGCCGAAAGAATCACAGGTCGCAACGACCTACCTTATATAATAAAGGAGAAATGCTATTCGCTTCCTATCAAGGTGCGAATAATGGATGAAGAAAAAATGTTTAACCAAATAATTATCGACTATGTTAGAAAAAATCAAAGAGACCGCAGCATTTCTGCAGTCAGTGATGAAGACAAAGCCTGAGACAGCCATCATCCTCGGCACAGGTCTTGGCAGCCTTGTTAACGAAATAACAGACAAATACGAAGTACAATATAAGGATATACCCAATTTCCCCCTGTCGACAGTTGAGGGACACTCAGGAAAACTCATCTTCGGTAAATTGGGCGACAAGGAGATTATGGCCATGCAGGGACGCTTCCACTACTACGAAGGCTATTCAATGAAGGAGGTAACATTCCCCGTGAGAGTGATGCGCGAGCTTGGCATAAAGACCCTGTTCGTTTCGAACGCAGCCGGAGGCATGAACCCCGACTTCATCATCGGCGACCTGATGATTATAAACGACCACATCAACACATTCCCCGAACATCCTTTGCGCGGCAAGAATATCGAATATGGTGACCGTTTCCCCGATATGAGCAAGACTTACGACCCCGAACTTATCGCAAAAGCCAAGGAGGTTGCTGCCGAGAAGGGCATCAGAGTTATGGAGGGTGTTTACCTTGGTACACAGGGCCCAACATTCGAGACTCCCGCTGAGTATGTCATGTTCCGCAGAATGGGTGGCGACGCAGTAGGTATGTCTACTGTTCCCGAAGTTATTGTGGCACGTCACTGCGGCATCAGAGTATTCGGTATCTCTGTTATCACCGACCTTGGTCTCGAAGGCGTAGTTGTAGAGGTGAGCCACGAAGAGGTGCAGAAAGCAGCCGACGAGGCACAGCCCAGAATGACAACAATTTTCAAAGAACTTGTAAACAGGTCATAATAGAATGAACGAAATAAACAGAACTGAGATTGCCACACTTGGCGAATTCGGACTGATAGACCATCTGACGTCGGACATCACTCCCGTAAACCCCGAAACGGTGCTGGGAGTGGGAGACGACGCAGCAATACTCCGCTTCGATGGCGAAGAGGAGGTGCTTGTAACCACCGACCTTTTGATGGAGGGCATACACTTTGACCTCACATACGTTCCCTTGAAACACTTGGGATACAAGTCGGCAATGGTCAACCTGTCCGACATCTATGCCATGAACGGTACTCCCAAACAGATAACCGTCTCAATAGCACTGAGCAAAAGATTCTGCATAGAGGACATGGAGGATTTCTATGCAGGATTGAAGCTTGCTTGCGACCGTCACAAAGTAGACATCGTCGGCGGCGACACGACCTCGTCACTCACAGGCCTTGCCATAAGCATCACAGCCATAGGCACAGCCCCCAAAGGCACAGCTGTCAAGCGCAGCGGTGCAAAAGTAACCGACCTCATATGCGTATCGGGTGACCTTGGCGCAGCATACATGGGATTGCAGTTGCTTGAACGCGAAAAGATTGCCACAAGCGGCAAGGATGGTGTTCAACCCGACTTTGCAGGAAAAGAGTATATTCTTGAACGACAGCTGAAGCCCGAAGCGCGCCGCGACATAGTGGAACGTCTGCGCGAGGCAGGAGTGACCCCGACAGCCATGATGGACGTGTCGGACGGACTCTCGTCAGAGCTGCTGCACATCTGCAAACAGAGCGGTACGGGATGCAGGATCTACGAGGACAAGATTCCTGTCGATTACCAAACAGCCATTATGGCCGAGGAGCTGAATATGAACGTAATAACCTGCGCTCTGAATGGCGGCGAGGATTACGAACTGCTGTTCACCGTTCCCATTGCCGACCACGAAAAGGTTGCTTCGATGAAGGATGTGCGCCTCATAGGACACATTGTTAAGGAGGAACTTGGCGCAGCGCTCATAACACGCGACGGCGTAGAGATGGAACTTAAGGCACAAGGCTGGAACCACATGAACAATAAGTAGTTTCCGCCTTCACAACAGATTATCATAAAAATGTCATAAGAAACTATGCAAAAGAAAATGAACCCCGGCACACTGTGCGTACAGGCCGGATGGACACCCAAGAAGGGCGAGTCACGCGTACTGCCCATCTTTCAGAGTACAACATTCAAATACGAGACAAGCGAGCAGATGGCACGCCTCTTCGACCTCGAGGACAGCGGATATTTCTACTCTCGCCTTCAGAACCCCACAGTGGACGCAGTAGGCGCAAAAATTGCAGCTCTTGAGGGAGGTGTAGGAGCGGTCATGACCTCATCAGGCCAGGCAGCCAACTTCTACGCTATCTTCAACATCTGCCAGGCAGGCGACCACTTTGTATCGGCAAGCACCATCTATGGTGGAACATACAATCTCTTCTCGGTGACTATGAAAAAACTGGGAATAGATGTAACATTCGTCGATGCAGATGCTTCGGAAGAGGAGATACAAGCAGCATTCCGCCCCAACACCAAGGCACTTTTCGGCGAGACAATCTCTAACCCCAGCGTTAATGTTCTCGACATTGAGAAATTTGTACGCATTGCCCACAAGAATGGTGTACCTGTCATCATCGACAACACCTTTGCAACACCCGTAAACTGCCGCCCCATCGAGTGGGGAGCAGATATTGTCACACACTCTACCACAAAATACATGGACGGTCACGCAGTGGCAGTCGGCGGTGCTGTTATCGACAGCGGTAACTTCGACTGGGATACTTACCACGACAAATTCACCTGTCTGACAGAGCCCGACGACTCTTACCATGGACTTGTTTATACAAAGGCTTTCGGCAAAGCTGCCTACATCACAAAGATGGTTGCACAGGTGATGCGTGACCTCGGCGCAATGATGGCACCCGAAAATGCCTTCCTGTTGAACCTCGGACTCGAGACATTGCACCTGCGCATGCCCCGTCACTGCGAGAATGCACAGAAGGTAGCAGAATATCTCGAAGCACACCCCAAGGTAGAATGGGTGAATTTCTGCGGTCTTGCAAGCAGCAAGTACAATGCTCTTGCCGAGAAATACCTGCCCAACGGTGCATGCGGCGTGCTTGCATTTGGCGTAAAGGGCAGCAAAGAGGATGCTATCCGTTTCATGGATAGTCTGAAGATGATTGCCATCGTTACACACGTTGCCGATGCACGTTCATGTATCCTGCACCCCGCAAGCCACACACACCGTCAGTTGACCGACGAGCAGCTTATCGAAGCAGGCGTGGCTCCCGACCTTATGCGTCTTTCAGTGGGTATCGAGGATGCTGAGGATATAATTGCCGACCTTGAACAGGCATTGGAACTCCTTTAACAGCTACAACAACCTATCCTAATAAATATGAGCATATTCGCTATGGCGAATATGCTCATATTTATTTAAGGTAATTATTTGCTACTTACCCTGTTGCAGAGACTACAACTGTGTACAGCGCGATAACAGGTAATGGTCGAGGATAGTCAGTGCAGCCATTGCCTCAACAACAGGCACAGCACGTGGAACCACACAGGGGTCGTGGCGTCCGCGAGCGGAGATTGTCGTGTCATTGCCATCCACTCCCACTGTAGGCTGTTCGCAGAGAATGGTTGCAACAGGCTTGAAAGCCACGCGGAAATAGATATCCTGTCCGTTTGAGATTCCGCCCTGAATACCGCCGCTGTGATTGCTGCGCGTATCTACAGTGCCGTTATTATTGTAAAAAATATCATTCTGCATAGAACCGCGCCTTGTCACCGACGAGAATCCGTCACCATAGTCAAAGCCTTTTGCCGCATTGATGGTGAGCATAGCCGCAGCCAGTGCCGACGAAAGCTTGTTGTAGAGCGGAGCGCCGATACCTGCCGGAACACCCTTTGCCACACAAGTGACAATGCCACCTATTGTGTCGCCCTCGCGTTTAACATCGAGGATAAGCTGCTCCATTGCAGCTGCCTTTTCTGCATCGGGGCAGCGCACAATGTTACTTTCAACCATTGAAAGGTCGTAAGCATTGTAGTTTTTCTCCAATGCAATGTCGCCAACCTGCGAGGTATACGCCTGAACGGTAATACCCTTCTGGGCAAGAGCAAGCTTCGCCAATGCGCCGGCACAGACACGTACCGCAGTTTCTCGTGCCGAAGAGCGTCCGCCGCCACGATGGTCGCGTATGCCATATTTCACAGCATAAGTGTAGTCGGCATGAGAAGGTCGGTAGGCGTCACGCAGATTATCGTAGTCATTGCTGCGATTATTTGTATTGAAAATGACAAAGCCGATAGGTGTACCGGTTGTACGTCCCTCAAACACGCCCGAGAGGAACTGAACCTCGTCAGCCTCGTTACGGGCAGTTGTCACCGCACTCTGTCCGGGACGGCGACGACGCATTTCGCTGCGTATAAACTCCTCATCTACAAGCACTCCCGACGGAAAGCCATCGAGTATACCACCTATTGCAGTGCCGTGCGACTCACCGAATGTGGTAAGGCGCAACTGAGTTCCAATCGTATTCATATAAAGATTACAATTTACCGTCAAGAGAAGAGACCCCCGACCGTTTAAAATTATCGTGAGTTACCACGCACGTGGTAACTCACATTCTATTTGAATTTCAAACATCAATTAGTGGCAACCGCCGCAGCCCTCTTCGCCACAGCCCTCTCCACAAGTGCCGCCACCGCAGCCACTGCAACCGCAGCCGCATCCGCTGGGTTTGAGAGAGTCCTCGAATTTCTTAATCTCCTTTTCTGTTGCGGGACGCGACTCAACAACGCTTCCTACAAACTGAAGGTCGCAGCCTGCCAAGGGGTGATTGAAGTCCATTACCACCTTCATGGGAGTAACCTCTTTCACTGTACCGAGAATGGGTGAGCCGTCGCTGCGCATCATTTCCACTATATTGCCGTTGAAGATGTGAGCAGAGTCGAATTTGCCATCGATGGTGAACACCTCGCGGTCGAAATCCTGAACATGCTCGGGGTCATATTCGCCGTATGCCTCGTCCGAGGGAATTGTAAAATCGAAAGTGTCGCCTTTCTTAAGGTCTTTGAGGTTATTCTCGAATGTGTCAAGTGTAAAGTTAAATCCTGTAAGGAAGCTGAAGGGTTGTTCACGTGTTGCCTTTTCAATCTCTTCGGCTGTGCCGTCACGATGAGCTACAAGTTCGTATGCCACACGGAGGAACTGATGTTTTGTTTCCATAAAATCTGTCTATTTTCGATAATCGTTTAATAATTCAGGTGTGTAATTCTCTATAAATGTTGCATGAGCAGCCACAATGCTCTCTGCCATCGCTGTAAAGCGACGAGCCGACGAGCCGAAAAGCTCTTCGTTGGCAGATGCGTCGAGCATCAGCAGCGCTGCCATGATGCAGTATGATGCCATTTCGTATATGCGGCGCGAGAGGAAGTCGTTTGTATCCTGACAGCCGAAAGATTGCGCACGTTCAACGGCAGCACGATAGCTCTCTGCCATCTTTGCAATTCGGTCGCGTACGGGCGACATTGCCTGCGACACCTCGCTTGAGAGATAATCGTCGAGCAGTGCCGAGTAGAATCCGTTGGTTGCGTAGCGTATAGCCGCCACCACCTGCAACTGGGTTGTACCCTCGTAGATGGATGTGATGCGTGCATCGCGGTAAAGACGCTCACAGGTATAATCCTTCATATAACCCGAGCCGCCATGCACCTGTATGCAATCGTAGGCATTGCGGTTGCATATTTCGCTGCCCATACCCTTTACGATGGGAGTGAGAGCATCTGCCACGCGCGAGAATGCCTTTGCCTCCTGACGTTCTTCGGGAGTAAGTGTGCGCTCGCGTGCCACCAGTTCGAAGCAGGCAGTCATATCCACGTTACGGGCAGTCGCGTAGAGAAGGCTGCGCGATGCATCGAGGCGCGCCTTCATTTCGCCCAACATTTCGTAGACGGGGGCGAACTTATCTATCGTGCGGCCAAACTGTTTGCGGTTGGCAGCATATTCGACAGCCTCGTTGTATGCAGCCTCGGAAAGGCCTACACTTTGTGTAGCAATACCTATGCGGGCACTGTTCATCAATGCCATCACATATTTGATGAGTCCCATCTTGCGGCTGCCGCACAGTTCGGCAGGGGCATTGTTGTAGACAAGTTCACAGGTTGGCGAACCGTGAATACCCATTTTATCTTCTATGCGACGGGTATGCACCCCGCCGTTGCGTTTGTCGTAGATGAAGAGCGAGAGGCCGCGGCCGTCGCTGCTACCCTCTTCGCTGCGGGCAAGCACCAGATGGATGTCCGCGTCGCCGTTGGTAATGAAGCGTTTAACGCCATTGAGATACCAACGTCCGTCAGCCTCGTTGTATGTAGCTTTCAGACGTACACTCTGAAGGTCGCTGCCTGCGTCGGGTTCAGTAAGGTCCATAGACATTGTTTCGCCCGAAGCTATACGAGGAAGATAGCGTTCGCGCTGCTCTTCAGTGCCGAACGAATTGATTGTCTCGGCACACTCCTGCAAACCCCACAGGTTGCCGAAGCCTGCATCGGCACGTGCCACAAGGTCCTCAAGCAGCGTAAAGACTGTTGTAGGGAAGTTAAGACCGCCATATTGACGGGGAATAGATATTCCCATAAGACCTGCCTTACGGAATATCTCCATATTCTGCTGACTTGCAGGGGCGTACTCTACCCTGCCATCGTGCAGCACAGGGCCGGTAGTGTCAACTATTGCAGCATTTGGCGCCACAACTTCGGCACACAATTCGCCAACGAGCGTCAACACCTGCTCGTAGCCTGCCACCGCATCTTCAAAGTCGACCGGAGCATAGTCATACTTTTCGGCTTGTGTGTAATTACCCTCTCTCATCTGCACTATGCGACGGAAGAGCGGGTGGCTTAGATAGTGCTTCAGCACCGGGTTGTCAGTATAGTAGTTCATGATTTTTTCTGATAATGGCTGATTAATTTGGGAAGTACATCCTCGACACGGCCTGTCACCACATAGTCGGCAATGGCGTTGATGGGTGCATCGGGGTCGCTGTTAACGGATATAATTATGCCGCTATCCTGCATTCCTGCAATATGTTGCACCTGTCCTGAGATACCACAGGCGATATATACCTTGGGGCGCACCGTCAGGCCTGTCTGTCCTATCTGTCGGTCGTGGGTGGTAAAGCCTGCATCGACAGCTGCACGGGTGGCACCTACCTCGCCGTGAAGTTCACGTGCAAGCGTAAAGAGAAGTTCAAAATTCTCTTTCGAACCTACGCCGTATCCGCCTGCAACAACGATGGGGGCACTTTTAAGATTGTGTTCGGCCTTCTGCAAATGGCGCTCGATGATGCGCACCACAAAATCGGCATCGCTGACATATTCAGCAACAGGATGGCTGATAATTTCGCCAGTATAGTCGTCGGGACGAACACGGTTGAGCGGCATTACACCCTCGCGCACCGTTGCCATCTGCGGGCGGTTGTAGGGATTGACAATGGTAGCCACTATGTTTCCGCCAAAGGCAGGACGTATCTGGTAAAGCAGATTCTCGATTGTCACACCCTTTTTCTTGTCCTCGTATTCGCCAATTTCCAGCGAAGTGCAGTCGGCTGTCAGTCCGCTGCCGAGTGCCGAAGATACACGGGGACCAAGATCGCGGCCAATAACCGTTGCACCAAGAAGAAATATCTGAGGTTTCTCCTCGCGAATGAATTTCTCGAGAATTGCGGAGTGTGGCAACGTGGTATAGGGGCTCAGACGTGCATCGTCAAACAGGTGCAGCGTATCAACGCCATAGAGGAATACCTGCTGAGCGACGCCTGCAAGATTTTCGCCCAATGCCACAGCCTCGAGGCTTACGCCGAGCGTGTCGGCCAGCTGACGCCCTTTGCTGAGCAGTTCAAGGCTTACTTCAGCTACACGACCTCCGTCAAGTTCGCAATATACTAATATGTTGTCCATTGTGTTATCCTATTGTGTGATTCGCAAGCAGTTCGCCGACAAGCTCTTTTATCTGCGCATCGTCCGCAGTGAAACGCTTGCTCTCTTTTGCCTGAAAAATTACGTTATCTACTTTTTTCACCTTTGTGGGCGAACCTGAAAGTCCGCATCGCGAAGCATCGCCACCTACAAATTCAAGGTTCCACTCCTGCAGGGTGAGTGCATCATCCGCAGCAGCTTTCTCTTTGTAGCGATAGCCATCGGCAGCCTGTTCGGAGGGAGTGGCTGCGCGACAGAAACGCAACAGACGATAGGCATTACGCGGACGACAGGGGGCTGCGGCGCCATCCACAGTGAGCAGCAGCGGCAGAGGAGCCTCCACCACCTCTACTCCATTTTCGATGGAGCGTTCCACTACAACCTTGTCACCATCGAGATTTACGATGCGACGTGTATATGTAACCTGTGGCAATCCAAGTTGTTGGGCAACCTGAGGGCCTACCTGTGCCGTATCGCCGTCGATAGCCTGACGTCCACAGAGTATAATATCGAACTTTCCTATTTTGCGTATAGCCGAAGTGAGGGCATAGGAGGTTGCCAGTGTGTCGGCACCTGCAAACGCACGGTCGCTGAGCAGTATTCCGGCATCGGCACCGCGGTAGAGTCCCTCGCGCAGAATGTCTGCTGCACGGGCAGGACCCATGGTCAGCAGTGTTATGCGGCTGCCGGGGTTGGCATCCTTGATGAGAAGTGCCTGTTCAAGAGCATTCAGGTCTTCGGGGTTGAAGATGGCAGGAAGCGCCGAACGGTTCACTGTGCCGTCGGGGTTCATTGCCTGCTGACCGACATTACGCGTGTCGGGCACCTGCTTCGCAAGAACAATAATATTTAATTCCATATAATTAATGTTTAGGCTACAAATTTACAGATTGTTTAGCAATTAGCCAACCGCGCTTTGTCAAAAAAGGTTTTTTCCTATGATATTGAACTACATTTTGTAATTATCGCCATAGAGTTTAGAATCTATTTAGAAACTGCTTACTCTGTCATACAATGAGTAAAAGTCACCGCAGCAGCACCTTCTTTTTCACATAGTGCCTTTTGTATAGATGTTGTCAGCCTGAGCAATCGCTTGTAATGCAAAAACAATCACCATTATAGAAAAAAATCTTTTTCATATTCCAGATTTTAATAGATTCATTTAATGATAATTCTTGCACCTTGTTCAACCTTAAAATTATTGTTGATTAAGGTCTTTCCTTTGGCTTCTACTTTAAACGCCGCGCCGGACTTAATCGTAACATCCCCTTTTGGCTTCAAGGGTGTTACATCGGAGCCAATACAAACAATTTTTACAAAAGCACACTTACGCACTACCTATTTTTTATCTCTTTTGCGGGGCTCGCCCATCTTGCGACGGTTTTTCTGTTTCTGCTCCTCGTATTTCAAATACTTTTTATACTGTTTGGGCGAAAGTATCTGTTTCATTTCGGCATTCATAGCCTCGCGGCGTGCCTTGACAACCTCTTCGTGCGCTTTCATCATCTCCTCGCGGCTTTTTGCATCGAAGGCAGGGGGTGCAGCACCATCCTTCTGCTGTTTTTTCATTTTCTCGGCGCGCTCCTTCATCTTCTCCTGCATAGCCATCATGTCCGAGTATTTCATTATGTAAACGAGCTGATACTGAAGAGAGTCGAGCCCCACAGCCTCGTTTATGGCATCTGCCTCCATTTTGGCCATCTGTTCGGGATTGAATCTCATTCTCATCTGTCGACCCTGACGGGGAGAACCCTGACGACGCTGACTGTTATCCTGAGCGTATGCTGCTACTGTAAAGAGAGCAAGCAGTGATACAAATAAAAATTTCTTCATAGCTGTATAGTTTAATCGGTTTAATATGTGAGCAAAAATTCAACTGTTTCGTCCATCAATGCGAAGCATCTGAGGAGGCATCAATCACAACACCATCGACCATGCGTATCGTACGGTCGGTAAGGGTTGCCAGTTTTTCGTCGTGCGTAACTATAACAAAGGTCTGCCCGAAACGGTCGCGAAGGTCGAAAAAGAGCTTGTGCAGTTCCTCTTTGTTGTGAGTATCGAGGCTGCCCGAAGGCTCGTCGGCAAGCACCACATCGGGGCGGTTCACAAGGGCGCGGGCAACAGCCACACGCTGGTTCTCGCCACCCGACATCTGCGAAGGCTTGTGTTCGGCACGCGACGAAAGTCCCATAAGTTCGAGCAGTTCCACTGCTCTTTTTTCAGCCTCGGCGCGGCTCGTTCCGGCGATAAGTGCAGGAATCATCACATTTTCGAGGGCAGTAAATTCGGGCAGCAACTGGTGAAACTGGAACACAAAGCCGATGTGTGTGCCGCGGAAAGCAGCAAGGCGGCTGCGATTCATACGACAAATATCCTCGCCGTTGAACAGAATAGAGCCACTGTCGGGTGTATCAAGCGCACCAATAAGCTGAAGAAGAGTGGTCTTTCCGGCACCGCTGGGGCCCACAATGCTGACAACCTCGCCACGCGAAATTTCGAGGTTGACACCATTCAACACCTTCAAAGCGCCGAAACTCTTTGTTATATTATCTATTTTTATCATAGAAGCCTACAAATTTTCAATTACATATGCAGCAAGATGGCAGCCGAAAGTGGTCGTATAGTAGCTGATCGTACCGATAATAGGTTTTCCGCCACCGGGTGCCGGTGCAACCGCGCTTTTGCGTGCATCCTCCATACTGTACACCACCGGCAGTTTGTAACGGCTGCGGTAGTCGCGCAACAGACGACGCAAATTCTTGCCAAGCACACAATGCTCACTGCGCCACAGGTCGCCCACACGTATGCAGGAGAGGTCGCCCTTGGCACCGGCACCAAGACTCGACACTATGTTGAGCCCACGTTGCCAACACTCCACAATGAGCGCAGCCTTCTGCGGAAGCGAATCTATTGCATCCACCACAAAATCGTAGCCGCCATCCAGCAGCGAGGGGATATTATCCGCATCGACAAAGAGGTTCACAGCCTTAATGTCGCATTGGGGGTTGATTCCACGCAGGCGTGCTGCAACAACATCGCATTTCGGTTGTCCCACAGTGTCGACAAGCGCCGGCATCTGACGATTGATATTTGTAACATCAACATCGTCAGCATCGACAAGCACCATGCTGCCCACACCCGAGCGGCACAACATCTCAGCCGCCCACGAGCCTACGCCACCAAGCCCGACAACAAGCACTCGCGACGATTTTATTCTCGCAAGCTTTTCGCTGCCAAGCAAAAGTTCGGTACGTTGCAACCATTTGTCACTCATTGTTCAAAGGTTTTTTGCAGAAAACTGCACATTTCCACATCATATTTTGGCAAAAATACAAAAAAAAGAGTAAGCGCTTCTCTTTATCTGTAATTTTTCTTGTACTTTTGCACCACTTCAATGAACAAGTTTGATAAACAACAAACAAAAAGGTATAAACACACAAACAAAATAACAAAAATGAAAATTGCAATCGTTGGCGTAAGCGGCGCAGTAGGTCAGGAATTCCTGCGCGTACTTGATGAAAGAAATTTCCCCTTTGACGAGCTTGTACTCTTCGGTTCGTCACGCAGTGCAGGAACAAGTTATAATTTCCGCGGTGTAGAATACACTGTCAAGGAACTGAAGCACAACGACGACTTCAAGGGTATCGATTATGCTTTTGTATCAGCCGGTGGTTCAACATCAAAGGAGTTTGCAGAGACCATCACCAAGCACGGCACAATAATGATTGACAACTCAAGTGCATTCCGCATGGACAGCGATGTACCTCTGGTTGTTCCCGAGGTGAACCCCACCGACGCATACGACACACCCCGCGGCATCATCGCCAACCCCAACTGTACAACAATACAGATGGTTGTAGCGCTGAAGGCTATCGAAAACCTCTCACACATCAAGCGCGTACACGCTTCGACATACCAGGCTGCCAGCGGTGCAGGAGCATCAGCAATGGCCGAGCTTTACGAGCAGTACCGCCAGGTGCTTGCAGGCGAAGAGCCCACAGTTGAGAAATTTGCCTACCAGCTCGCCTTCAACCTCATTCCCCAGATTGACGTGTTCACCGACAACGGCTATACAAAGGAGGAGATGAAGATGTACAACGAGACACGCAAAATCATGCACAGCGACATTCAGGTGAGTGCAACCTGCGTACGCGTTCCCGCGCTCCGTTCACACTCACAGTCATTGTGGATTGAGACAGAGGAGCCCTTGACAGTGGAGCAGGTGCGCGAGGCTGTTGCAGGTGGCGAAGGTCTTGTGCTGATGGACAACCCCGAGAACAAGGAGTACCCCATGCCTCTCTTCCTCGCAGGCAAGGACCCCGTTTACGCAGGACGTATCCGCAAGGACCTTACAAACCCCAACGGCATTACAATGTGGATTGTAGGCGACCAGATTAAGAAAGGTGCTGCATTGAACGCAGTTCAGATTGCAGAGTTCCTTATCAACAATCCCAAGAAATAATATCAGATAAGATACTACACAAAAGAATGAAGGAGAGGCTCGCGTGAGTCTCTCCTTCATTTTGTAATATAATACGTACAGCAATGTTGCACATGCAATTTTTCAGCGCCACCATTGAAAAGAGAAGAGAGTGTCCATGCAGCAAAGTTTCTTAAAAAAAGGGCAAGGTTTATTCGTTTGTTTGCAGATTATGCGTTAACTTCGCGCGGTCTGCTCAAAAGACAGCAAAAATAAAACGAACACTATAAAACATGACACTTAAAAGAATTCTTGCATTCCTCAGAAGAAGAGACGTCATAAAGACAATGATTGTGGTTCTTCTGACATTTATCATCTGGTGGATACCCACCGATGCTTTCGGCATCGAAGGACTCACCGTATTGCAACACCGAGTAATTGCCATTTTCTTCTTCGCAGCCGCTATGTGGATAACCGAAACAGTGCCGGCATGGGTAACGTCGGTGCTGATAATAGTATTGATGCTGCTGACCGTTTCTAACAGCGGAATAACGCCGCTTGTCAGCTATCTGCCCAAAGAGGAACTTGTCAGCTACAAGTCTATAATGTACACCTTTGCCGACCAGACAGTTATGCTGTTCCTCGGAGGTTTCGTACTTGCCATCGTAGCATCGAAATATGGTGTTGACGTAACATTGGCACGCGCACTGCTGAAGCCTTTCGGCACACGTTCGAACACCGTATTGCTGGGATTCCTGATGGTAACAGCCGTATTCTCAATGTTTGTCAGCAACACTGCGACAGCTGCAATGATGCTCACCTTCCTGACACCTGT